>Ga0209611_10005968_pt1 | contig 20184 bp, 10 predicted proteins | sample S1TSphgellanicum_3_FD_187693 | JGI IMG/M metagenome (GOLD analysis project Ga0209611, IMG submission 187693) | Host-associated microbial communities from peat moss isolated from Minnesota, USA - S1T2_Fc - Sphagnum magellanicum MG (SPAdes) (version 2) | ecosystem: Host-associated > Plants > Peat...
AGACTCAGCAGAGGGATGGTGTGCAGCCGGCAACCTCAGAGCTTCCAGGGTGTCCATCCGCATGGACGACCGGACGGATGGACAGAGGGAGGATGATGGAACGGATGACGGGACGCACGGATTCAGGGGAGGCTTCATTTCTCATCCCGACGTCCTTTACTATATGTAATTCTTTTCACTAGCACGTAGGGTCCCTTTCTCTCTAGCCCAGTGCCTGCTATTTCTTTGATCCTTACCATTGATGCCCTAGACTTTCTCTCTAGCCCAGTGCCTGCTATTTCTTTGATCCTTACCATTGATGCCCTAGAATTTGCACTATCACAGGCCATTGAAGCAACGACCTTTCATGTTGCACATAGACTACATTCACTTAATTTTATCGCCAACCTCTATACTGTACCTACAACTGATGTTCGGCTCAAAATGATTCTCAAAAGGTCTGGCCAAAAAAGGAGAAATATTTTTATGGATATTTGCTGATATTGTTGAGGATCAAACTCTCAACTTGTTAAAAAATATTCATTGTCCCACCCATTGGGTTACTATTAGAAATACTTTTTCGTCAAGTGTTCAAATTTTGAAAATTCATTTTGAACCTGTCGAATGTTGTTTTCGAGATAAATAAATATTCAGCAAAGAAGTGCCCATAGCAAGGGTAGGTACAGTGCGCAATTGCTCAATATTTATTGCAAGGTGTAATTGGAGTAAATTTTGTAAATGCAATCTTAAGCTGTGAGCTGCCTCTGTGGCCAGAGACTTCCTTGGAAAATTTCCTTGTATTTTTAAATGTTTATGGTGAATTTTGTCACTGTGGCCATGTACATCCACATGACTTTTGCATGTATTGCCAATTCGTGGCAGAAGAAAAGTTAAAGTATGTAGCCTAAAAGCTATACGTAATCTGACTGCTGTAGCCATTTTTTAAAAAATTGATCACCAGTACTTAACTGCGGCCACCCAAGCATTTCTTATCAAAGAGTTTTTTTAAATACTGGTGACTGACTTCTGATCTTGACTGAGTTAGCAATGAATTGGTGAATCGTGGGATGCCGTGAAATCTGAAGTATCTTTTGGTACCTGACTGGGTCACTGGCTCAATAAATTTTCAATGCGGACTGCTTGTGCAATGGACTGGGTCGCGCTTGATTCCCAGTAACTTCGTACAGCTGAAAGTGACTTGCGTGCTGTGCACACCAAAGCCTGCTTTTTCAACACATCCACACATTTCTGTTGTGTAAGCATGTGAGGCCCAGGAAGCACTCATTATTTCATTGCCCCCAGCGTGTCAGTCGTGTCTATATCAGTGTGGGGACACATTCGATTTCAAAAAAGAACTGTTCGGTTTTTCAAACATTTCAGATCCAGAGAAGCGGTGGTTATTTGACTAATTAAAAAATTGTGAACCGTGGCTTATGTATCTGAAAATGGGTATTTTATTTTTCTGAGAACCGTGATCATATGCCTTAAGAACCGCCGTGATACTCAGTAGGGGTTTGATGCAGTTTCTAATACCCGCTCAACAATGGTGTGCATCCCTAGTGAGTCATAGGTCTCTTCTCAGGACTGCTTTTTCTCTACCCAAACGTCATCAGTATACTTCCACCCAAATTGGTATGGGGGCCAGCCTTCTAGATTCGCCTACAACCAAAGTTGAAATAAGTAGGAATAGACTTCTAAAGCGGGTAGCATCTACGCTCATAATAGGTAGGGTGTTCTTAGGAAGGGCTATTGGTTCAGGCCAAAAATAGTGGCAGCCAATTTTAGGAGTAGAAATTCCTTGCAACCAATGAGAAGGCACGTCTTGGAGTGTAGGGGCCTCCCTTTTTTTTTCTTGTGGGTGGGAGGTAGGGAGGGTTTTTTTTTTCAAGTTGTGTTTGGTTTGGAGAGTGGACTGTTCACTGTTCACTTTCCACTGGACAGTGGACAGTCGACTTTGCATGCAAGCCTTTTTCTTTTCTTTTTTTTGGGAGGGGGGGTTGTCCAAGCACCTCACTTTTATCCCATATGCTTTGGCAAATGTTGTCCTCCTTTAGGTATGTAGGGGGGCCAAAGAGGAGGACCTCTGTACTTCAAATTGGAACCTTCTATGTTGGGAGCCTCCACAGTTCATTTTTTGGGTGTTGGGCCAATCAAATTGGCTCATTGCAGCATAAGAAAATTGAACTTGGGAGGCACCTTATCTAATGAATAGGAGAGGTAAATTCAACACATTTCAAACCCATGGTCCCATGCCGGACCCACACAGTACAAGGGCGTGGGACCAAGCATGGTATGGGTGGGTGGTATACTTCCAAAATTTCCACGCTTTGTCTCAGTCGTTGGGTCCAACATTTGCTGTAGTACAAGGGCGTGGGACCAAGCATAGTATGGGTGGGTGGTATGCTCCCAAAATTTCCACGCTTTGTGTCATAGGTCGCGCACATGAAGGAAGAAGCGGCAGACTGCTGGGCGAGAAGCAGATCTGCCCGAGATCTTCCACAAAACCTGGCAGGCCGAAAATCCCGACTTTCTGCCAGCGGATTTCAAGGAGCAGGCAGGCCCCACGTTTTCACAATCATGTGCGCGACCCATCATTGGTAGCTTCCTTCTCCCTCAAGGCTCACGCTACTGTAATCAAGTCACAGATGTCACCAAGTAAAGGGGGCACGGAATCGGTAAAACGCGTACGCTGCCGTCAGTGGTGGCACAATCCTTCTAGAAAGTTCTAGGGGAGGAGAAAACAAAGAAGAAAGATCTGTGAGAAGAAGAGTTTACGAAGATAGGAAGTTCTAGGGAGGGAGAAAACAAAGACGGAAGATCTGTGAGAAGAAGAGTTTATGAAGAGATGGGAGGAAAAGGAGTGAGAGAAGAGTAAGAGAAGAATGTGGGAATTTCAGGGAGATCATGAAGAGGAAAGGCATCAATATTTCCTGAGAGCTAGTGGAAAGATCAGGTTTTGCTAATCTGTGTTGTGATGGAGACACTTTATAACATCGTATGCTTTTGAGAGGGCAAAGGACTTCTAGCAGGTAGGTTTTAGGAGAGCAGAAAGTGAAAAGAAAACACATAGGAGAGGAGTTGATGAATGGAATTTGAGTACTGGGAGGTATGGAAAATTCATTCTTTCATCGTAAGAGAAAAGGTGTTGATGTTTCAACAGGGCCAGCAAGAAAAAGAAAAGGAGATGTTATGCCGATCCATGGTGTGATCAACACACCTCCAATCTTGGGTGAAAATGCTCCTTCAAGCTCTAGACGAGGAACTCATGTGGTTTGCATACCTCTTTTTCTTGGCCTTTCCCAAGCTACATGTTGAAATTTGATATTAGTTCCTTGTTGAATACCAATAATTTTGCTTGCTTTTCATTGCATCATTTGGATCAACAAATATGAAATGAATGATATGAAAACAAACTTTTACATTTGGGACGCACAAGTAGAGTCGGTCAAATGAAATTTTGTCAATTGGCATGGACTATGTTCAATAAGTCCAAAGTAGTATAAATCCAACAATAGAATTATTAAAAATTTCTCTTGGACGTTGTTCTTGTGTGTGTGTCCCAATTGCTCAGGAATTGTAGCCCTTGGTGGCCAAGAATTTGTGGAAAAAGTTGTGAAATGAAAATGAACCAAATTAATTGAAGAACCCCAACATTTGAAGATTTTAATTCTTAGCATCAATCTTAGAATTTATTGGCATATATTCCATCATAATATTATGTGATGATATGCAAGTGTTGAATTATATTTTGATACTTACTTTGCATGTAAATGATTTTTCTTTGTGACTCACTTGACATTTTGAGAGAGAATTAACAAGCCCCAAAAAATTGCATATGAGCATGGAATCAAAAATTAAATTTAAATGATATGGCAATATGATTAAAAAAATTTAATTAATAAATTGTTGTCTTGTACTTCACATTTATGATTAATTATATGTATTTGGTCAAATATTGTGATTGTACACTTCATGAATCATGCATTTCTTTGATTTTATGTATTAATTAAATTATTTTTAAAATTTATTTGATAAATGTTGTTGACATTTCTTTCCTTTTTACTCTGTAGGGAAATCTAGTGCATGATTTAAATCCCGATTGCACATCAAACAACCCGAATCTCACCATAATTTTTTTCCATGGGATTGCTTATGGGATTAATGACGAATGGAAGGAAACATGGACCACACGATCCATTGATGGTAGAGAAAAATGCATATGTTGGCCACAAATGTGGATCCCGAAGGACTTGAATGACAATGTTAGAATTTTGTCATTATCATATGATTTTAATGTCAGAAGTGTCCACAATGATGTGACTGAAATTGGCAAGAACCTCATTCAAAGTTTGGTTATGAATTCAAGGTGCGTCTATTTCCCTATTTATGGACATGTGTTTCAATTAAATATAATTGCTTGCGTTTGACATCTTTGAATAAATGGTCAATGTGGGGCATTACTGTGGTACACACCAAAACTTGAACATTGGGGAACTCTCAAATTCATTGAGGAGAATATGAAATGGGGCTTTCATGTTAGTTCTCATGTTGAAGATAAATCACTAACAAAATATATGTTCTCATTATGAAGCCATGGGAAACCAATTTGGTTGTAATGGCAATTTGTGATGGGAGTTTTTTAAAGTTTCATCTTTGGTAATCAAACTAAATTCAATTACATATATATAATATACAAAAATTGAATCCACTTTGTAATTAGATTTAATTTCAAAAATTATATATATTACTTATGATTTCCTACATTCTAATATTTGAATATATTTTTCAATGTAACAGATAAAAGATGATTTGTACATAAACACATGGAAGTATATGCCTACATGCTTGTGGGTAATAACTTATTAACCCAAACATGGTTGGAACATTTTACAAGTAGACTAATGAAGACAAATGAAAAATGGAAGAAAACCTATAAACAAATTTGTTATGGACTTATAGCTGACGTTGTTTTATTAAATTTTGACAAATTGCACTAAACACAATATATGATGTTGTGATTTTTTGAACACATGTACATGAACATTAAAAATGTTACTAATGAATTTTGGTGCATTTTGAAATATTTTGTAGTTATCAAATTCTTTGGGACAAACCAGTGGCAATTGTTGCTTATAGTTTCGGAGGTCTTGTATTCAAAAGCCTAGTGGTTGAAGCCCACAAACATGTGTATCAAAGGCCAATGAATAGTCTCGATTTTCAAATACAAAAATATTGTGAAATTTTCTTGAACAATCTTAAAGGTGTGGTGTTTTATAGTGTACCACATGTTGGCGGTACCCAAGATCTATCAAAATATTTCAAATGGCAATGTCAACGAATCACCAAAGATACAACCGAATTAGGTCTTTTGGAAAATATGAAAGCTTTCAGCCCAAAAATGGAACAACTTTCAGTGGATTTTAACAACGCTATTTGCAAAGACCTCAACATCTATGCATTTTGTGAAGGATTACCTATTGACAATAAATGGGTAAGATTTTCTTCTAAAAATATTGACTATCTAACTAAGTTCCATGGTTGAACATTTTTTATGTTATAAAAACTTATGTTAGTTTGTTCAATAACTTTTGAAACTATAAACATTAGTTGTGAAATTATTTTTAAAATTTCCCTTCTTTGTTCAACTAAAATATTGTTTGCACATGTACAGGGAATTTTAGTCCCAATGGCTTCAGCTTCTCGATTGTCAAACAATAACAATTACAAAATTGAAGACGCTAATCACTTGACAATTTGCAAGCCACCAACAAAGGACCATCCAAGTTATTCCATATTATTGAAACATTTGAAAACTTTTATGAAGGTAAATAACATTGATTTTACTTCTTGAAATTTTGTATGTTCATATAATTTTATTATAACATTATATCATATCACGTAATTGCATGCCATATCTGTTAGGATTATATTAGCCATTATTTATAATAACAAATTATTTGTTTATGAATTTTGACAGAAACAAAACACACGACCTATGCCACCTTTGCCATGTTATGAGGTGGCATTGGAAGATAAAGCAAACATAATAAATGGTTTGTTCCAAAAAGAATCTATTGTTGCATTAATTGGAATGGGTGGCATTGGGAAGACCACCTTGAGTAAAAAAATGTATCATTTGTTCCACAACCAATATGACAAATCTAGCTTCTTGGAGGATGTGAAATCAAAAGACATCAACAATGTCATAAAACAACTTCTACATGATTTGTGTGATAAAACATTATGCAAGGATGAAGACCTGAATAAAGAAGACCTTGATCAAATCAAGAAGTGCATGATATCAAAAAAAGTTTTGGTGGTTGTGGATGATGTTGGTAAGACGGAGAACCTTGAAGTCTTGCTTCAACTTCTTATTGACAAGGATGCCACTAATGTAGATTGCAAAAGCAAAATACTTATAAATTGTCAAAATTGGCAAATCTTAAAATATCATGTAAGGGAATCTGCAAGAATGGATATGGCATGCTTGGAGGAAGAACAAGCAAGGGAACTGTTCATGTTCCACACATTCAAACATGCAAATCATGTGACAAATGATTTAAAAAACATTTCTATGGAGATTATAAAAGCTTGCGGGGGCCTCCCTTTAAGCCTTGAAATATTGGGTTGTTATTTGTGTGATATTTGTGATTTGGAAATATGGAAAGATGCATTGCGTGAATTGAAAGGTGGGCGAAATATAACAGGGGATTCTAACAATCATATACTTTGGAACTCTTTGCGAATTTCTTATGACGACTTGGATGAAGAACATAAAGACATGTTTTTGGATATTGCATGTTTTTTCATCGGTTTCAAAAAAAGTACGATTTGTCGAGTGTATCAGAATGCAGATGGTTCATCAAGCCCTATGTTTATATTACAAAACTTGAAAGATAAATCTTTAATCAAATGGACAAAAGATGGCAGCTTATACATGCATGAACAATTACGAGACATGGGTCGAAATATCGCAATGAAAGTTACAATGAATCGATTTATATGGAAACCAAATATGTATTTGCAACAGAATCAGGTTTGAACAACATGTGCTAATTCAATCTTGTGGTATACATATTTTGTCAAAATTCCAAATGAAACCATAAGTTTTAGCTTTATTTTAGGAGACGTAATATTTTTTCATTAAAAACATGGCATTAGAATGAGAATTTATTTTTATTGATGTTAACAATTGTTTGTAATTTGTTTGATGTGATAGGTGGTGAAAGATCTAGAAGGCATTTCTTTCAAAAAATGTGAAGTTTTGCCGTCATTTTTCCAAAATGGCTCAAAAGAATTTCACAACCTTAGGTTACTTGACTTAACAAAAGCCTCACCAAATATGGTGGAAAATTTCATCCAAGGTCAAGATTTGCATAACCTTCGATGGTTGTGTCTCCAAGAATGCATGATCCAAAAGTTGCCAAATAATTTGTTTAATTATTATCATTTACAAGTACTCCATTTAACGAAATGTAATTGTCTACAAATTATTTTTGATATTTTAAACCATGGCTTTAATATGTCAATATGTGTTGATATGAAAGAATTATCTACATCTATTGGGAAATTGAATGCACTTTTAGAACTTAATTTATCAGGGTGTTCAAGCTTGCAAGAATTACCTACATCTATTGGCCGATTGAATGCACTTCAAGAGCTTAATTTATCAAAGTGTTCAAGTTTCCAAAAATTACCTTCATCTATTGGCCAATTGAGTGCACTCCAAAACCTTGATTTATCAAGTTGTCGAGGCTTGCAAGAATTACCTACATCTATTGGCCAATTGAGTGCACTCCAAAACCTTGATTTGTCAAGTTGTCGAGGCTTGCAAGAATTACCTACATCTATTGGCCAATTGATGTCACTCCAAAACCTTGATTTGTCAAGTTGTTGGGCCTTGCAAGAATTACCTACATCTATTGGCCAATTGAGGGCACTCCAAAACCTTGATTTGTCAAGTTGTCGAACCTTGCAAGAATTACCTACATCTATTGGCCAATTGAGTGCACTCCAAAACCTTGATTTGTCAAGTTGTATCGAGCTACAAGAGTTACCTACATCTATTGGCCAATTGAATGCACTCCAAGAGCTTCATCTAATGGGGTGTTTAAGGTTCCAACAAATACCTACATCTATCGGCCAATTGAATGCACTACAAAAGTTTGATCTATCAGGGTGTTCAAACTTACAACAAATACCTACATCTATTGGCCAATTGAATGCACTACAAAAGTTTGATCTATTCGGATGTTCAAACCTACAACAAATACCTACATCTATTGGCCAATTGAATGCACTTCAAAAGTTTGATCTATCAGGGTGTTCAAGCTTACAACAAATACCTACATCTATTGGCCAATTGAATGCATTACAAAAGCTTCATCTATCGGGGTGTTCAAACTTACAACAAATACCTACATCTATTGGTCAATTGAATGCACTTCAAGAATTTGATCTATCAAGGTGTTCAAGCTTACAAAAATTACCTGCATCTATTGGCCAATTATATGCACTACAAGAGTTTAATTTATCCGGGTGTTCAAACTTACAAGAATTACTTACATTTATTGGCCAATTAAACGCATTTCAAAAACTTGATCTATCGGGGTGTTCAAACTTACAAAAATTACCTACATCTATTGGCCAATTGAATGCACTACAAAAAATTGATCTATCGGGGTGTTTAAGCATACAAGAAATACCTATTTCTATCGGGCAACTAAATGCACTCCACGAGCTTGATCTATCGGGGTGTTCAAGCTTACAAAAATTACCTACATCTATTGGCCAATTGAATGCACTTCAAAAGCTTGATCTATTCGGGTGTTCAAGCTTACAAGAATTACCTACATCTATTGGCCAATTAAATGCATTGCTAAAGCTTGATCTATCAAGGTGTTCAAGCTTACGAGAATTACCTAGATCTATTGGCCAATTGAATGCACTCCAAGAGCTTCATCTATCGGGGTGTTTAAGGTTCCAACAAATGCCTACATCTATTGGCCAATTGAATGCACTACAAAAGTTTGATCTATTCGGATGTTCAAACCTACAACAAATACCTACATCTATTGGCCAATTGACTACATTGCAAAAGCTTGATCTATCCGGGTGTTCAAATTTACAACAAATACCTACATCTATTGGCCAATTGAATGCATTACAAAAGCTTCATCTATCGTGGTGTTCAAACTTACAACAAATACCTACATCTATTAACCAATTGAATGCACTTCAAGAATTTGATCTATCAAGGTGTTCAAGCTTACAAAAATTACCTGCATCTATTGGCCAATTATATGCACTACAAGAGTTTGATTTATCGGAGTGTTCAAACTTACAAGAATTACCTACATCTATTGGCCAATTAAACGCACTTCAAAAACTTGATTTATCGGGGTGTTCAAACTTACAAAAATTACCTACATTTATTGGCCAATTGAATGCACTACAAAAAATTGATCTATCAAGGTGTTTAAGCATACAACAAATACCTATTTCTATTGGGCAACTAAATGCACTCCATGAGTTTGATCTATCGGGGTGTTCAAACTTACAAGAATTACCTACATCTATTGGCCAATTGAATGCGCTTCAAAAGCTTGATCTATTGGGGTGTTCAAGCTTACAAGAATTACCTACATCTATTGGCCAATTGACTACATTGCAAAAGCTTGATTTATCGAGGTGTTTAAGCTTAAAAGAATTACCTACATCTATTGGTCAGTTGAATGCACTTCAAAAGCTTGATCTATTGGGGTGTGTAAGCTTACAAGAATTACCTATATCTATTGGCCAATTGAATGCATTACAAAAGTTAAATCTATCAAGGTGTTCAAGCTTACAAGAATTACCTACATCTATTGGCCAATTGAATGCACTTCAAGAGTTTAATCTATCAGGATGTTCAAGTTTACAAGAATTACCTATATCTATTGGCCAATTGAATGCACTACAAAAATTTGATCTATCGGGGTGTTCAAATTTTAAAAAATTACTTACATCTATTAGTGAATTGAATGCACTCCAAGAACTTGATCTATCGAGGTGTTCAAGTTTACAAGAATTACCTTCATCTATTGGGAAATTTAATGCACTTCAAAAGCTTAATCTATCGATGTGTTTAAGTTTGAAAAAATTAACTACATCTATTGGCCAATTGAGTACACTACAAAAGTTTGATCTATCAGGGTGTTCAAACTTACAACAAATACCTACATCTATTGGCCAATTGAATGCACTCCAAGAGCTTGATCTATTGGGGTGTTCAAGCTTGCAAGAATTACCTACATCTATTGGCCAATTGAATGCACTCCAAAGGCTTGATCTATCAAGGTGTTCAAGCTTACAAGAATTACCTACATCTATTGGCCAATTGAATGCATTGCAAAAGCTTGATCTATCGGGGTGTTTAAACTTACAACAAATACCTAGATCTATTGGCCAATTGAATGCACTCCATGAGCTTGATCTATCTAGATGTTCAAATTTACAACAAATACCAACATCTATTGGCCAATTGAATGCATTGCAAAAGTTTAATTTATCAGGGTGTTCAAACTTACAACAAATGCCTACATCTATTGGCCAATTGAATGCACTCCAAAAGTTTGATTTATCGAGGTGTTCAAGCTTACAAGAATTACCTATATCTATTGGCCAATTGAATGCACTCCAAGATTTTGATATATCGGGGTTTTTAAACTTATTAGAATTACCTACATTTATTGGCCAATTGAATGCACTTCAAGAGCTTGATTTATCGGGGTGTTCAAGCTTACAGAAATTACCTACATCTATTGGCGAATTGAATGCACTTCAAAAGCTTCATCTATCCAGGTGCTCAAGTTTACAAAAATTACCTACATCTATCGGCCAATTGAATGCACTTCAAGAGTTTGATCTATCCAAGTGTTCAAGCTTACAAAAATTACCTACATCTATTGGCAAATTGAATGCATTACAAAAGCTTAATCTATTGGGGTGTTCAAGCTTTAAAAATTTACCTACATCTATTGGTCAATTGAATGCACTACAAAAGCTTGATCTATCAAGATGTTCAAACTTACAAGAATTACCTATATCTATTGGCCAATCAAATGCACTCCAAGAGCTAAATCTATCGAAATGTTCAAACTTACAAGAATTATCTACATCTATTGGCCAATTGAATGCATTGCAAAAGCTTGATGTATCAGGGTGTTTAAACTTACAAGAATTACCTACATCTATTGGCCAATTGAATGCACTCCAAGAGCTTGATCTATCAGGGTGTTCAAGCTTACAACAAATACCTACATCTATTGGCCAATTGAGTGCATTGCAAAAGCTTGATCTATCGGGGTGTTTAAACTTACAACAAATACCTACATCTATTGGCCAATTGAATGCATTGCAAAAGCTTCATCTATCGGGGTGTTCAAGCTTACAACAAATACCTACATCTATTGGCCAATTGAATACAATCCAAAACCTTGATTTAAATGATTGTTTAAGCTTGCAAGAACTACCTACATCTATTGGCCAATTGCAAGCACTCCAAAACCTTCATTTGTCAGGGTGTTCAAGGTTGCAAGAAATACCTACATCTATTGGCCAATTGCATGCACTCCAAAACCTTCATTTGTTAAGGTGTTTAAGCTTGCAGGAATTACCTACATCTATTGGCCAATTGAGTGCACTCCAAAACCTTCATTTGAATGATTGTTCAAACTTGCAAGAATTACCTACATCTATTGGTCAATTACATGTACTCCAAAACCTTCATTTGAGCGACTGTTGGAGCTTGCAAGAATTACCTACATCTATTGGCCAATTGCATGCACTCCAAAACCTTGATTTGTCAAGGTGTTCGAGGTTACAAGAATTACCTACATCTATTGGTCAATTGCATGCACTCCAAAACCTTCATTTGAATGATTGTTGGAGCTTGCAAACATTACCTACATCTATTGGCCAATTACATGCACTCCAAAGCCTTCATTTATGGGGGTGTTCAAGGTTGCAAGAATTACCTGCATCTATTTGCCAATTACATGCACTCCAAAACCTTCATTTGTCAAGGTGTTCAAGTTTACAAAACTTACCTACATCTATTGGCCAATTAAATGCACTCCAAGAGTTTGATATATCATGGTGTTCAAACATACAAAAATTACCTTTCTCTATTGGCCAATTGAGTGTACTCCAAAACTTTCATTTCAACAATTGTTGGAGTTTGCAAGAACTACCTACATCTATTGGCCAATTGCATGCAATTCAAAACCTTCATTTGCAGGGGTGTTCGAAGTTAGAAGAATTACCTCAATCTATTGGCCAATTATATGCACTCCAAAACCTTCATTTGTGGGGTTGTTCGAGGTTGCAAAAACTACCTACATCTATTGGTGAATTGATTACACTCCAAAACCTTCATTTGTCAAGGTGTTTAAGCTTACAAGAATTGCCTACATCTATTGGCCAATTACATGCACTCCAAAAATTTCATTTGGAAGAATGTTTAAGACTAAAAGAATTACCTGCATCGATTGGTCAATTGGATGCACTTCAAGAGCTTAATTTATCGAGGTGTTCATGCTTACAAAAATTACCTACATCTATTGGCCAATTGAATGCACTCAAAAACCTTAATCTATCGAGGTGTTCAAGCATACAAAAATTACCTACATCTATTGGCCAATTAAATGCATTGCAAAAGCTTGATCTATCAAGGTGTTCAAGCTTACGAGAATTACCTACATCTATTGGCCAATTGAATGCACTCCAAGAGCTTGATCTTTCAAGGTGTTCAAGCTTACAAGAATTACCTACATCTATTGACAAATTGACTGCCCTTCAATCATTGGATTTGTCAGGGTGCTCGAAGTTGAAAGAGTTACCTACATCTATTGACAAATTGACTGGCCTTAAAAAGTTGGATTTGGGTGTTTAGAGTTGAAGGAATTACCTACATCTATTGACAAATTGACTGCCCTTCAATCGTTGGATTTGTCAGGGTGCTCGAAGTTGAAAGAGTTACCTACATCTATTGACAAATTGACTCCCCTTCAATCGTTCAATTTGTCAAGGTGCTTGGAGTTGGAGTTACCTACATCTATTGACAAATTGATTGCCTTTCAGTGGTTGAAATTGTCAGGGTGTTCACAATTTAAGGAATTACCTACATCTATTGACAAATCGAGTAGCCTTGAAAAGTTGGATTTGTGAAGGTGCTTGGAATTGAAAGAGTTCCCTACATCTATTGGCAAATTGATAGCACTTCAATTGTTGAATTTTTGAAGGTGCTCGTAGTTAAAGGAATTACCTACATCTATTGACAAATTGATTAACCTTCGATGGTTGGATTTGTTAGGGTACTCAGAGTTGAAGGAATTACCTACATCTATTAATCCTTCAATCGTTGAATTTGTTAGGGTGCTCAAAGTAGGAGTTACCTACATCTATTAACAAATTGACTGGCCTTGAAAAGTTAGATTTGTCAAGGTGTTTGGAATTGAAGGAGTTATTTACATCTATTGACAAATTGAGTCGCCTGGAAAAGTTGGATTTGTCAAGGTGTTCGGAGTTGAAGGAGTTACCTACATCTATTGACAAATTGATTCGCTTCGAAAAGTTGGATTTGTCAGGGAGCTCGGAGTTAAAGGAGTTACCTACATCTATTGACAAATTGACTACCTTTCAATCGTTGAATTTGTGAGGGTGTTCAGAGTTGAAGGAATTACCTACATCTATTGACAAATTGACTACCTTTCAATTGTTGGATTTGTTAGGGCGCTTAGAGTTGAAGGAATGCCCTACATTTATTGAGTAATTGATTAGCCTTAAAAAGTTGGATTGGTCAAAGTGTTCGGAGTTGAAGGAATTACCTACATCTATTGACAAATTGACTAGCTTCGATTGGTTGAATTTGTTAGGGTGCTCGGAGTTGAAGGAGTTACCTACATCTATTGACAAATTGACTGCCCTTCACTCGTTGAATTTGTTAGGTTGCTTAGAGTTGAAGGAATTACCTACATCGATTGACAAGTTTAGTAGCCTTGAAAAGTTGGATTTGTCAGGGTGCTCGCAGTTGAAGGAGTTACCTACATCTATTGACAAATTGACTACCCTTAAGTGGTTGTATTTGTCAGGGTGTTCGAAGTTGAAACAATTACCTACATCTATTGACAAATTGATTGCCCTTCAATTGTTGAATTTGTTAGGGTGTAGTTCAAAGAGTTACTTACATTTATTGTGAAGTTGATTGGACTTGAAAAATTTGATTTGTCAAGGTGTTTGGAGTTGAAGGAGTTACCTACATCTATTGACAAATTGACTACCGTTCAATTGTTGAATTTGTCAATGTGCTCGTAGTTGATGGAATTACCGACATCTATTGACAAATTGACTAGCCTTTAATCGTTGAATTTGTCATCATGTTCGTAGTTGAAGGAAGTACTAACATTTATTGACAAATTGACTAGCCTTGAAAAGTTGGATTTGTCATGGTGCTCAAAGTTGAAGGAATTACCTACATCTATTGACAAATTGACTACCCTTCAATCGTTGAATTTGTCATTGTGCTCAGAGTTGAAGGGGTTACTTACATCTATTGACAAATTGACTGCCCTTCAATCGTTCCATTTGTTAGGGTGCTCGTAATTGAAATAATTACCTACATCTATTGAAATTTTGACTACCTTTGAGTGGTTGGATTTGTTAGGGTGCTCACAATTAAAGGAATTACCTACATCTATTAACAAATTGACTAACATTGAAAAGTTGGATTTGTCGCGCTGCTCACAATTGAATTAGGCGTTATCTTCATTTATTGAAAATTTGACTACCCTTGAGTGGTTGGATTTGTTAGGGTGCTCGTAATTGACAGAATTACCTACATCTATTGATAAATTGACTAGCCTTGAAAAGTTGGATTTTTCACAATGTTCACAATTGAAGGAGTTACCTACATCTATTAACAAATTGACTAGCTTTAAAAAGTTGGATTTGTCACAATGCTTTCAATTGAAGGAGTTACCTACATCTATTGACAAATTGGATTGCCACCTACAAAAGATGATGGGAAGCAGCAAAAAAGAAGAAGATCCTACACAAATTGGTTTCAACTTCATAGGTGGCCTCCCATTGCTATTGTAATAAAAAAACATGGTAATAATTTTGGAGCATTACACTTTTTGAAAACAACGTTCAAAAGGCCCAATAAGCAAAGTCCTTGTGAAAAATTTAGTAGGGCATGTTTATGGGAGTGGTTCATTACAAGTGGTGAATTAAAACCAAATTATAAGCATGCAATGGAGGTTGGGACAACAATGAAATCCAACAAAGAATCTATGCATGCATTGGAAGACTACCCAAAAGTTCGTGACTCACTTGTTGTCATGTTATGAAAAATGAGAAAAGTAGGACAATCACTTTCAATTAGCATTGTGTAACCTATTTTTCATGGAATGATAGAATTTGTAGCACCTAAAATCTTATAAGGTCTTGGAGGGGTTATAGTCACAAGAGAATCGACCCATCAATTCATGAAATAATAGATGAATTGGTTGTTCATAATGACCACAACAACAAGTAAACTACCACTTAACTGGTTTGAACAAGGATGCAACATGGCTTATTGGGTAGTTTACTTAGTGAAGGCTTATAACATTCCTCTAGCCCTAGTTGTTAATAGTAACTAGATAGGTGTTCATATCATCCCAACATCAAGAGAAAGGACTTGGGAGAGTAAAGGATCAAAACACATTCAAGTTTTAGGGGTTGAAGATGAAAGACAAATTACAATGGTTATATCTTCAACTGCAAATGGTTTCTTGCTTCCCCCTTATATTGTGTTCATAGGTACTAATCATTGTTGTCTACCACCATCTAATGAGGGAACAGACAAATGCATAAATTTAGATTGGGTTCTTACCTTTAGTGAAAACCACTGGTCAACATTGGAAACAACAAAGTAATTCATCCATAAGATTTTGTTGCCATACTTGCACATTCAAATTTGCCACTTAGGATTGTAGGAAGGTCAAAAATTGTGTGGTTGCTAAATTACTAGTTTATGCATAAAGGCCAAGAGTTTTTGGATTGGATGAAAAAAACACACCCAAATATTTTTGTAATATTTATTTTAGTGTCCTCTAGCCAACATATGTCATTTTGCAATAGTCGCTAAAACATGCATTCAAGATATAATTCAACTCTTGGACTATTGCAATCCTCAAACAATATATTATAGGCAACCAAAATCCATAGGTTGATTTCAAATTGAGTAACCTAAAGCCTTGCATTTGTGAGTGGTTACATTGCACATGGAAGCAAGTGCAAGGCATGGAGGAAACGATTGTGAAAAGGTGGGATATAACAAGAATCATGAGGGCGTTCAAAAGTGAATTTTAGCTTGTTGCAATGGAACCAAATACCACCTCCTTATTTAATGTCACATTAGACATTGAAGAACATAATGAAATAGAAATGGAGATAGATCAAGTAGAAGCAACATTGACAGTAATGGAAAAATGCTTGTAGTAAGCAAATGCAATCACAACATTAATTGCAACTACAAGTTATACGCCTATTGGTAGCACAAGAGGATTGAAATAGTTAGTTCGAAAACAAAAAACACTTATAGAAATAAAAAGTTTCATGGCTTTGTGATCATACCATGGTAATTCCACTCTGGCCATTGTTGGCATGTGCCATAAACTGTTTTAGCTACAGTCGCTTGCTAATGTTGGTTGGTCATATAAACTATCCTAGGTGACAAGAACATTAGCAATCCACAATTTTTTGGAAGTATGGAAACCTACTTTCAATTCTATTAAAGCTTCATTGCTTTTTTTTTCACATGCCACAACTATTGTATGAGGTGCATCTTCCTTTCACATTGCTTCATCTAGGCTTGATAAGATTTGCAATGTTTTGGAATGGTCATTAGAATGATGATTTTTGCAATGCAAAATTAGGAAAGCCAGCAATGATTATAGACTCAAGAACATAATAGTGGTGAAAGATGGTAGAAGCATACAAGTTGTCAAACCTACCTTTCAACATTGGTTTTTTTTGTTGAAGTAACATTACTTTTTCATGTTATTCTTTTCCAAGCTTGATTGACTGAGAAACCTATCCTAGATAATCATGTGTATTGAATAATTGTGATGAATATTAATAAATCTCCATACACATGATTAACTAGGATGAAGCAAAAGAAAATTCTCTTTCAACTTGAAAAAAAGTTGAAACTTTACATATGAGAAGGGTTTTGATGGCAAGTCTTAGTTGTACCTGCTAGAGGTCAATGTTCTTTGCTATATAGTCTTTGTTGCATCCATTGTTTGCCCAGTTTTTACACCACAAAACAATCGTAGATCTAAGTGCTCTTGATCAAATTCTCAATCTTCATTCCCCATGTGATGAAACTATTCCACCTGTAGCCATGGGCACTGACACCACCAATGGCAATTTTAACACAAAATCCAATGTGTTGGGTAATCGATTGAACCCCTTATAGGAAGCTCACACAAAGCCATAAATTGTAATCGTTGCCTCACGTTGCCCAACACCTACTCCACTAGTTGTTAACCACATTAGCTCCCCAATTAGATTTGCAACTTGTTCCCCCCATGATGCATCAAACAATTAAGGAAAAGAATGCATGAGGTGCTTCTCTCTTGACCCTTCTTTCTCTCTTCTATTTGCAATTTGTTCCCACCATGATGTATCAAATAATTAAGCAAAAGAATCCATGAGATGCTTCTGTCTTGACCTTTCTTTTTCTCTCTTTTATTTGCAACTTGTTCCCACCATGATGTATTAAACAATTAAGCAATAGAATGCATGAAATGCTTCTCTCTTGACCTTTCTTTCTCTCTCTTCAGGAATTTTCGCTTCCATAGCCGGCACACATGGGATGAAGCCGTAGCAACTAATGTTACACTTTCTTCTCCTCTTCCATTAAAATTTGAGGTGGCAATCAGAAGCAATCAAATTATTGTCAACGAAGCTCCTCCTCTTTTGTTTTAGCTACTGTTACTACTACTTGATGACCTCCAGCTGTTACTTCTGCTGCTCCCTTTACTGCCCATTCCCATAATCCCTGGATCTTGTGGCTTCTAAGTCTTGGCATCCTCCTGTGCTCCTTGTTGCTGTTATTGTTGAAATTGACAAAGTCTTTCCCTTCTTTTTGCTCTCCAAGCTTCCGAAAAAGGTTCATGTTTTCAGATCTGCAAAAGAATGCATGAAATTCTTCTCTCTTGGCCCTTATTTCTCTTTCACCAGGGACTCTCACTTCCACAGCTGACACACGTGGGATGAAGCTGCAACAGTTGCTACACCTTCTCCTCCATCAAGATTTGAGGCGGAAATAGAAGAATAATAATTAATAAGCAATTTATTGTCAACGAAGCTCCTCCTCCTCTTTTTCAGCTACTACTCCTATTGCTTGACGATCTCCAACTACTGATTCTATTGCTCCTTTTGCTGTCCATTTCCACAATCTTCCTTGGATCTAGTGACTTTAGAGTCTTCGTGTCCTCCTGTGTTCCCTGCTGCTGTTACAGTTGCAGGTGACAAAGTCTTTCCCTTCTTTTTGCTCTCCAAGCTTCTGAAGAAAGTCCATGTTTCCAGATCTACTGTTGCTACTCCTTGTCCTCTCTTCCTGCACCCTCATCTTCCAAGCTCTTTCCACACATGCTATTCCCCTGCTGCTCCTTGGCATCGCTACTCTCAACAATCCCAGGATCCACATCCATAGCTGCAAGCTCCTATTCAGCTGCTTCCATCATGATCTTGGTCAGTCCCCACTTGCAGAGCTGAAATTTATGGCTCTGGCTCTTTCTATGCTACTTAGAAAACTACTTCCAATGTGACTCCCGAAGTGATTCTGCCACTGTCTTTTCTCTTGCTACCACAAACTTTTCCATAAAGCAGCTCCTCCTCCACAATGGCAACAAGCTGACCTGTGTAGAGCTCCACTACTCTCCCTCCCTTCACACCTCATTAATTACCAACATCCCCACAAATTGCACCCAAAAGCTAGGAAAACAACAAATCCAAACAGAAGATACCCACAATCCCCAAAACTCTAGCAACAAGATTGCTTGCTACCAAAGTTAAAGCAAAGCGGGGTGGTCCACGGCGATCCCGTTAGGTTTCCAAAACATCTGACAATGCACATTTTGAATTTCCCCAAATTTCAGCATTTGAACCAATAAATTTCTAAATTTTTTGCCAATTTGAAAAATAATATAATTAATGCCTAATCCGTTCGAGTACTAGGGTAACGGCTACCCTTCATCTATCTATTAACCTTTGTACCTTCACTCCCTGACATTTTGCTCACTTGGTGGTGTCTGCCATTGTACCCATGGGGCTACTATCTTTTGACTACATCCGATCATTTTGAACTCATAAGCCTGATGGAACTTATCAAGGGAATCTGGCCATTTGAGGAAGTGTGGAGTTGGTGTCCGAATATCCAATCTCGGCCTCAGAGGGGAATAGGGGTATTTCCTATCCAGCCAGGCAACGTACATATGTGCCACGGTCGCCTGATCCTCATACGACCTGGACGACATCGTGTACCACCACCCCAGGGACAGTCTCAAGTGGAGTTCTTCACAGGCCAGCCTGACCATTCTGGGGAACTGTTCCCCACGAAACATCAAAATTTTCAATGTTAGCACATTTCAGATTTGGTAATGTAAATAGACAGGGGTTGGTATCTAGCAGTGCCACAGACATTGGCATGACTATACAACTACTGCAGTAAAATGCAAATTCCAGTTGTAACACAATCAAAACAATAGGGTCAGGGCAAATTGACCCACGCATAGGGATCATGGTAAAAACCTCAAAACCCATTTAAATGGCCATATTAGGCCCCAAAAATTATAGATTTGGATTCAGGGACCCTGATTTAGTTTATGGAGATGATATTTATAGATATTTAGAATATCTATAAGCAATTTAAATGGGTTTTGGGATTTTCACATAGGGGTCAATTTGCCATGGCCAAACAGTAGTAGTGAAAACCGGATGCTTTTACTATGACTTTTTAGAATTGAATTTCAGCTCTAGAATGAGAATTTTCAAGTCCATTTTCAAGCAAGAAAAGACTAAGAGCCACTTTTCATGAGGAGCCTGCTTTGGCCCATGTGTTACACAACAGGTCCAACCTAACTTAACTGAGCTAATGGTTCCCTGTAATTT
>Ga0209611_10005970_pt1 | contig 20174 bp, 23 predicted proteins | sample S1TSphgellanicum_3_FD_187693 | JGI IMG/M metagenome (GOLD analysis project Ga0209611, IMG submission 187693) | Host-associated microbial communities from peat moss isolated from Minnesota, USA - S1T2_Fc - Sphagnum magellanicum MG (SPAdes) (version 2) | ecosystem: Host-associated > Plants > Peat...
AATTTGGGTCCCTGGCTCAGCTCCTGCCGTCTTAGTCCCCTCAAAACATTATCAATGTCTGTGGTCCAAATGCCAACCCTTTTCTGGCCATATCTTGAATGGATGTCTGTCCATGTCTTTACCTGGATGTTGCCAGTCTTAGCCGGAGTGGCGGTCATCCATAAGAGAGTTTACTCAAATTTGGCTATAGACAAGATATGAAAGTTAAAAAAGTTTAAGCATCCTTCACTATTTTGGCTACACGCTAGATCCAATAGAGAAATCTGACAATTTTTAATAATAATAATAATAATAATTTAAGCATCCTTCACATTTTGGGCTACTTGCTAGAAACCAATAGAGAAATTTGATGATTTTTAATAATAATAATAATAATAATTTATGCATTTTTCATGTTTTTGGCTACTTGAGAACAAGAGAAAATAATGTTCCGTAAGGAAAATAAAATAATGTAAGTATCGCACACACTCTTGCCGCAAATAGAGCTTGTAAGAAGTTCTGGCTTTTGGAATGGGCAGGACTCAAACTTACACTAAAAAGCTGTCAATGTTTTTGTGTTATTAATGTGAGCCAGGATGAGGCTGTGCGAGGAGAGATATTTGGATAAGTTTGACCCACTTTGTATGGTCACACCACGAGGAGTCAGAAACTGATCCTAACAAGGTGAGTTTGAAGCAAAATAAAACAAGCAATCTAGTTAACAGGCAGGGCAACAAATACACCAAAAAAGGTATACATACACACATGGCACCAATAGACAAGAGTGCAAGAGGAACCCCTGCCCCCCCAAGATTTTAATATCAATATCAACAACAAACTTAACATATATTTTCCACAATGCTCGAAGACATACAAGAACATATGCGTGCACTCATTACGCAGCATGGTAATGTTTTGGCTGCTTTGGCGGCCCTTCGGTAGCACTTAGAAGGTTAGCAGAATTAGAAGCAAATTGATTCTTTGGAAAATCTTGTTCCACATATTAATGTTCCAGCAAAATTCAATCAAAACACATCAGAATCTGCACATGAATGTCGTAATCACCTACAAAGAGAACGTAGTGCCAAGCAACGTACAAAGTCGGCCAGGCCATTTGAAACATCGTAAGAACGAAGTAATCGTCTATGTCGAGAGCCACAAACTATACAATAAGTGGCAGCACGTGCACAACCTTCTCTTGACAATGACACATTGCAATTGTTTGAAGATGAAAACGCGTTAGCCCCGAAACGATGGGATTGTGGAGAAATGGACACAATATGTGGATTCTGCAACGCAAAAATGTGCATCAAAGAATGATTGGCAAAGTCGAGCAACAACAACCCACAATTTTCTTTGTGTTGCAAAAATGACAAAGTCCTGTTGCCGAATCTTCCGTCAACACTACAAAAGCTGGAAGTTCTTTTAACTGGCAAAAAGAACAGTGCCGTCAAATTTTGAAATCAGATTCGCATGTATAATTCGGTGTTGACATTCACTTCACTCAGTACCAAAGTTGATGAGTCGGTAACAAGAGGCATTGGACCGTACTCCTTTTGCATTCAAGGTGAGCTTTATCACAAAATCGGATCCCTATGTCTTGTCGAAGGACAACGTCCACAATTTGCACAGCTATACATTCATAATACGAAACATGAACATTAAAACCGCCATGTTCTTATGCCATCGCTTGATCTAATGACGTTGGATCGGTTGTTGACCATGATGTACAATATCAATCCCTATGTCGAAATGTCCAAAATGGCAAGGGACATGATGGCTACAGAAGGTGTTCCCATGGATCTGAAATTGCGTCTCATTACTTTTCCAACAAAGGATGCTCGCCGATACAATGTGCTGATGGCCGATGAAGTCGCTGCATTGATGGTAGGAGATGGTTCTGAAGCTATAAATAGATGTGACATCGTTGTTGTTCAGCAAGCTGGCCCATTTCAGCGCATTTCCAAACTACATGTGGGATACATGGCTCTACATTATCTGGTGTTATTTCCTTATGGTGAGGATGGATGGCATCCAAATATTTCGCTCAATGGTGTTGTTGCTGATGCAGATTTGGATGAAGACCATGCGAAAGAATCTGAGTTTCAAAGAAAGCATTGCAATGTGACAATGGCCAAATTTTATGGTTATCAACTTCAACATCAAGACACTAATGGCATTGCGATGCTTCGGGGTGACAGATTGAAGCATTAATACATTGTGGATGTTTATGTGGCTATCGAACAAAATCGCTTGAAGTATATGTGCTTGAATCAAAAAAAACTTCGTGTAGATCTTTATCAAGGCCTTTAGGACGCCATTGCTGTAGGTGACAATAATGCTGTTACCATCAAACAGAGGATCATTCTGCCATCTTTTTTCATAGTAGGTCCACATCACATGGTTCAGAATTATCAAGATGCCATGGCAATCTATAGATGGGCCCGTTGTTCAGATGCGTTTGTTACATTCACTTGCAATCCCCAATGGCTTGAAATCAAGGGAGCGTTGTTGCTCGGACAACAACCTCAGGATCAACCGGATTTGGTAACCCGAGTGTTCAAAATCAAGCTGAAGGAGTTGATCAATGATATTCACAAAAAACATATTCTCGAACGCACGATTACGGGAATCTATGTCATTGAATTTCAAAAGCATGGACTGCTGCATGCACACATTCTCATCTTTTTTACCGAAGACTACAAGCCACACATGGTCGAGGATGTAGACCATATGATCAGTGTTGAACTTCTAAATTCAAAAACAAACAAGTTGGCCTACGAGACGGTTGCTAGATGCATGATGCATGGTCCATGTGGAGCTGCGTTTCCAAATGCCCCGTGCATGGATGAAGGCAAATGCAAAAAATAATATCCACGCAAGTTCCAATCCAAGACGGTGATGGATGTAAACGGATATCCTATTTATTGACGCAGAGATACAGGGCACACACTTTTGGTTCATGGCATTGAATTGGACAATCATTGGGTGGTACCACACAATGTCTATTTATCGACCAAATACGATGCGCACATCAACGTTGAGGTCTGTAACAACATTCGTGTAGTCAAGTATCTATTCAAGTACGTATATAAAGGACGTGATCGTGCAATTGTTGAAATTTCACGCTAGAGCGCCAATGCCACCGAAGGGAATGTGGTCGAAGCTGATGAAATTAAAAAATATCTCGATTGTTGCTATGTATCTGCATCGGAAGCAGCGTGGCGCATCTTCAAGTTTGATATGCAAAAGCGGTTTCCTACCATTGAGCGTCTACAATACCATTTGCCCAATCAACAAATGGTGTTGTTTGACGATGACGATGATGTGTAGGAAGTGGTAACACGGTCAGCCATTTCCAGAACGATGCTCACAGAATGGTTCAAAACAAACCAAGAATCGGAAGCTGCACAAAGCCTTACGTTTGATCAATTCCTTTAGCAATGGGTGTGGAATCGGAAGTTGAAGTGATGGACAATGTGTAAGAGAGACTTTGCCATTAGTCACATGTATTATGCACACCCGACATCGGGTGAACATTATTATTTGCAAATGCTGCTGAACTATGTCAAAGGTGCCACATCCTATGAGCATTTGCGGACAGTGGATGGCATAGAGCACAACACATTCAAATATGCATGCATTGCAATGGGTTTGTTTGCAAACGACAATGAATAGCATCAAGCCTTAAGAAGCCAATGTTTGGGCCTCAGGACAACAGTTACGTGACATGTTTGCTTCCATGTTGATGTTTTGTGAGGTCACAAATCCCAGACAGCTATGGGATGCTCATCGGGAGTCTTTGAGCAATAACATTGAAATAATGACACATCGCGAGCATGTTGATCCAAGTGTTACCCTTTCTGAGGATGCATTAAAGGATCGTGCACTGTATGAGATCGATCAAATTCTCATGCGCAATGGACACCACCTGGAAGATTTTCCAACGCTTCCCAAGTCTAATTACGTCCCTTCTATTCATGGAGGAAACTGATTGGTCCAAGAAGAATTGGCTTATGATCAGCATTCATTGACCACAGATGTAGACAATGCAGAAGACAGGTTCAATGATGATTAGGGTAGCGTGTACGAAACTATTTTGAATGTTGTGACAAACAAAAAGGGCAAACTATTCTTTGTGTATGGCAGTGGTGGAACCGGCAAAACATTTGTTTGGACAACACTTTTGTCCCATCTACGAGGGCAAGGCAAAATCGTGCTTATAGTTGCCTCATCAGGAATTGCATCTTTATTGCTTATGGGCGGCAGAACCGCCCATTCAAGATTCAAGATTCCGATTGATCTGCACAATGAATCAACTTACAACATCACACAACAAATGAAAGTGGCCGAGTTGGTGCGTAAAGCTGATATGATCATTTGGGATGAGGCACCAATGATGCATCGCCAAGCTTTTGAAGCTATTGATCGGACCCTACGCAATTTGATGCAATTGGATGACACATAAGCAACCGAAAAAATCTTTGGTCGGAAAACTATGGTCCTTGCTGGGGATTTTCGACAGATCTTACCTATTGTTCCCAAGGGAGGACAAGAAGACATTGTTAATGTTTTGTTGCCTTGATCGCATCTTTAGCAACATGTTACAATTTTTCATCTTCATATCAACATGCGAGTCATGGCAACCAAATCTAAAAAACAGCGAAATTTTGCCAAATGGGTGTTGAATGTTGGAGACATCAATCTTCCTGTCATTGTAGAAGAAGAAGGTGTCCATCCAGATTGGATCAAAATTCCATCCCATATGAGGCTGTTGATAAAAGATTGCACCTTAAGAGGATTAATCCGAACCATCTATCTGGATCACCAGTGCCACTCTGGAAATGCCATGTATCTTATGCAATGCAACATTCTAGCCCCCAAAAATACTAACGTTGATGAAGTTAACAGTGTAATTCTAGAATCGCTATCTGAAAAATTACATACATACCTGAGCGCAAATTCTTTGACTCCAACAAAAGAAGGTGTAAGTGCTACTGCAAAAGTTTCAATGGATTCATTGTATCCGATGGAATTTCTAAACACTTTGCAATTCGGCAGTATCGCAAATCATAAGGTGGAACTCAAAGAGGGTGTGCTAATCCTTTTGTTGCGCAATCTTAATCAATCAATAAGATTGTGTAATGGTGCGAGGTTGATTGTCAAGAGATTAGGTCAGTGTGTCATTGAAGCGGAGATCATCACAAGGAACAATGTTGGCAAATGTGTGTTCATACCCCGCATCATCATGTCCCCCTCCGAGACTAATTAGCCATTTGTTTTGCATCGTCGTCAATTTCCTGTTCGAGTGGCATTTGCGATCACAATCAACAAGAGTCAAGGTCAGACATTGAACAACGTTGGGGTATATTTGCCATCTCCAATCTATTCCCACGGTCAGTTGTATATTGCTATTTCACGGGTCATAAGCAGTGCAAACATCAAGATTTTTAACGGCTAGGGTCCCAATGGATACATGCGGAATGTCATATATAAAGAGGTTTTGGAAATGTAGTTTCTAATTGTAATTTTGTAATATGTACCGTCAAATACACACACACCTGTGCATTAGGCACAAGGTTCATGTGCAAATTCTAACATGTTTTGATTGAATTTTGCTGGAACATTAATATGTGGAACAAGATTTTCCAAAGAGTCAATTTGCTCGTCATTCTGCTAACCTTCTAAGTGCTGCCGAAGGCCCGCCAAAGCAACCAAAGCATTACCATGCTACGTAATGAGTGCACGCATATGTTCTTGTATGTCTTCGAGCATTGTGGAAAATATATGTTAAGTTTGTTGTTGATATTGATATTAAAATCTTAGGGGGGCGGGGGTCTTTTTCTTCTTTTTGTCTTCTCAACTCTGCCTCCCTTTTGCTTGCTCTTTCTTTCAACTAATCCAAGGCATTCATTGCCTCATTTGGGTGCAGCAAAAGATATTAAGGAATCCATAATGAAAAATGAAAAGACACTCTAAAAGACATGCCAGTTCTTTGTATTGCAGCCATAGAGTGAAAAGTGGTGGCATTTAAAGAATGACATAACTTTTAGGGCATATTTTCCTTAAGAAGTTGAAACCTATAATTAAGTTTATTGGTACATCATTACTTTGCACGAAATTAAGGCTAATTGGTAGGTTTCCAACTAGTTGTTTCTTCAACAAGTCATTGATACCCATTTCAACTAGTTTTGGTTCAAACAAATCATTGTTTGTTTTTCTTTCAGTCGAGTTGTCTATTGTCAAACCTCTAATGTTAATGTTCTTCGATAAATAGGTTACCAAAATGGTTTGTCTCCATCGTTTTCTCATTTAACAGGTTATCAAAATGGGTTACTTCAATTGGTTATTTGGTGAACATGTTATCAAAATGGGTTGCTTCCACTAATTCCTCTAATAAAAAATCACTAGGCTTAGCTAAAATAGGTTAAAGTGTGTGATCTTCCACAAACCTATAAGGTTTTAACTTATTAATGTTAACTAGTATTAGGTTAAGATCAAATTTGTCATTAATCACTAATAATATCGTATTGTTTGGTAAACAATATTGGATCCTATATGGTCCAAATCATCATCTCTGAAACTTAGGGTTATGTGCTTTGATAGCCTTTGGAAACCATAAAACAAAATCTCCAAAATGGTATTTTGGCTCAATGTATTAATTTTAGGACCATAACAACCAATTTCATTGGTTAGAAGCTACCACGTCTTGTGCTACTAATCGATTTTCTTGGAGTTCCTCGAGTTCTGATAATTGACTAGTTAGAACTTTAACATGTGTTGGGTCATGATTCTGTCCTGGTTTGGATGGTAATAAATATTCCATAGGTAGCAACAAGTGTAATCAATAAACAAGTTGAAATGGAATATGACCAGTTCCAACCTTTAAAATAATTCTATAAGAAAATAAACTATGGATAGGTGCTCATCCCAATCATTCCAATTCTCATTCACCAATTTTGTGAATAATGTACCAAAAATTTTAGTAGTAGACTAAGCTTATCATTTCCCTTGTGGATAATAAACAATAGAATTGGTATGTCTTAAAATAAAATGATCAGTTAAGTAACAAATAACATCATTAATAAAATGTGTACCTTGATCGATAACAATAGTTAATGGACAACCAAATCGGGTGAGAATGTGGTCATACAAGAATTTTATAGTAATGGCAATTGTGTTGGTGTGCAAAACTCTTGCCTCTACCCCCTTCGAAACATAATCATTGGCGACTAGAATGTACCGATTGCCAAAATAACAATTCGCCAATTTAATAGGTCTGATAAAATCCAATCCCCATTTTTGGAAAGGTTTTTTAAGCAGAATAGTGATAAGTTTCGTCATGTTTTGTGTTAACAGGTTACCGATTCATTAGCATAAGTCACAGGTTCAACAAAATTCATGAACATCTTTGTTCATGGTTGGCTACTAATAACTAACATCAAGAGCTAAGGAAAAATGTCCTCCTCTAATTCCATTGTGCAACTCCTATAATATAATTGGTACTTGTTTTGGTTGTAAGACACGACAAGACCTGTTATCTTGTCCAAATCTATAAAATACTCCATTTTGTAACACAAATGACTTAGCTCTCTAAACCAAATATTGTATCTGTAAAATTAAAAATATTTTTAGCATTATCCCTTTTAATAAATAGTCATACAAACTTTGTAACCATTCTAGCTATAAAATGAACAAGTGAGCATTAGTGGTTTGATCAAGTACACCAACCAGTTTTGCTTAGTTGGGCAACCTATTTAATGCATATGTTCTTTTTGCCATAACTTGTGCTTAGATGTCCAAATGGCCCATGCAAGGCCATTTTCGACATCTAAACTTCAATAGCTTTCCAATGATATAAAGAACACCCCAATGCGAGGTGTTTTGACCCCTGCAATCGAACTCTAAAGTTTTGGGAGTCCTGGAGAACTCCCAAGTCCCAATTTCAGGAGTGTGAGTTTCATCCTCACACTTCCTTTAAAGTGGGGTTGCGACAAATCCTATGTTGAGCAATCTTTAGTGGAATATTTTTTAGGTTTTTATATGTCCAAAAAAATACATCTTTGAACTCCTTTAAAAGCTCAATTAACTAGTCTATGACAAATAGTTCCAATGTAGGGTTCAATTTCACTTGTTACACATTATCTTTAGTACCCAAATTAATTTTGGTTACCCGCTCTTCCTTAATAACTATCCAACCTGTTATGGTTAGATCTTGTACTCATTCTTGAGTAGGTGTCTCATCAATGATCATCTTTATAATCTCTAAATGGAAGAAAGTTTTAAGTAAGTGTTGTTTAACAATATTAAGGGATATAGCTAGGTTAATAACTAAAACACAAACCAATTCAATAGGTTGTTTTGGAACCAGTTTTGCATATATGTTATATGGAGTGGTTTAGAAATCGAATTAGTATGAGTGGGTACTTTTATGGTTCCTATTAAAACAAATCCAACTTTGTAACAAACATCACATCCTCCTCTTCATCTAATATTTCAAAATGGAAATAAATAATAAAAATTTTGGTCTTTTGGTTTGAGCACCAAGTTTCTTGGTAACAAGTATGGTTATTACTATACTTGTTCCCTGTATAATAACAATATTGGTTCCCCAATCATGGGACCTTTTTACATCTTTCAACCATGGGCATGTTAACAACATTGAGTAACTAAAATCTATAAGTGTCTACTATTGATAACAGTGAATGTAATAATATAAGGAATACCATGAATGAATATTTTCAAATCCCTAATAAAACCAAGTGGTTTGGCTATAGTTTGATCTACCATACACAAGTTGTAAAGCGTTAAATTAGGCTTTGGCAAACCTAATTGTACTTTCAAGTTTTCGATAATGATATTGATTCCAAAACCTCCATCAATGAGCACACCATCAATAAATTTTTTACCAACTTGAACTTGAATTATTGCCATCTAGTGGTCAATGCCCATTGTTGCACATGTAGATTCAAGTTGAACAGGTTTAGGTCATATTGGTTGAATAGGCTTAACCGATTTTTAAATGTATCTTTTGATGTTGGCATGATCCTCAATAATTGTCTTAGGTTGTTTACATACTTGGTTTCCAAAACTTGAGTACTAATGTCTCTTAGACACTCTTCCAAAGTCTTTTCTGGTAAAGTAGTTTGTGTAGTCAACTGAACAAGTTGCTTGTTAGAAACCAATTGATTCACTCGTTTTGGCAAACCCACCCAATTCAAATGAAGTGGTCCATTAAACTCAACAAGTGTTTGTGGTATTTGCCTTTACTAGTTCATGTTCTTTAAACACCTATTGTTCTAGTACTTGATTATGTGTTGTGATACCATCAATTACATTAACTAATACATTATCAAGTTTATAAGATTTTGCCATTATAATAGCAATAATGGTTGGTTTAATTCGATACATGTTTTGAACTTCTATTTTTTTTTAACAATCAGGTGCACAATGTTCAAAGCTAGAATAAATGATACAAGGATATGTCAATGGTAATCTAGTTGGTTTAACAAGTTGTGCAATAGCTCCAACTATTGGTTCAACAACTTTAGTGGAAACAATAAATGTTGCAGGTTCTTCTTTTTTCCTATTATGACAAGTTTTTTAGCATGACCAATTTTACTGTAGTTTGAACAAGTGGTTGTTTAATAGTAGTATAATTAACTACAAGTTGTGCAACTGGTTTCCAAATTCTGGGTGGGTTATGAAGGCATTGTAATTTGCTATGACCGGTCCATTTTCTTCACAAATAACTATAGCTTCCTTATGTTTGATGAAGGTATCTCTTGCCATACATGTTGTTGCTAATCTAAGGTATGGTTGCAAACCTGCTCTAAAGATATAGTTAGGAACACATCAATAGCCTTGACTTGTAAATAGTTAGCAAGTTGTAGTAAACGCTCATAATAAAATTCCACCCATTGACCAATATGTTATTGGAGGTTTTTTACCTACGTGAAGACTTCTTCATCATTCTTCATAGTTCGAAAATGTTTACAAAACGTTTACTCCAACTTTTAAAAAATGTAAATGGTATGATCTTGTACAAAGTTTTCACCCCACTCCAAAATATTATCTCATAAAGTGAAACCAAACAGGTTGATGATGTCATCATCCACAATCTCCCCATTAACTTTGATTGTTTTTTTGAAAACTCTAATGTGAACATCATGATCAATATCCTTCACGTCTATTGGATATTGAAGTTTTTGATAGGGCAATTTATTATTTGGTTCAAATCAAACTACAATCGGTGGATACAATGGTGGCATAAACATCCTTGAATAAGGTGTTGGCCATTTATAAAATCCGACAAGTGGATTAGGTGGTGGTCCTCCAAGTGGATTTTGGTCAAGCAATCCTCCTCCTAGTGATCCTCCATTAGGCAAAGCTACAAGTGGTTCTCCACTTGGCTATGGATGTAAATTAGCCCTTCTTGGCTACTAAAATGAAACATTATTACCATGGACATATAGTCCATTGGCAACAAGTATGTTCATAGGTAGAGTTGCAGCCACTGTTTGTTAAACATATACACCCCTAGAAATTAGATTTCGTTGTTATAATCCAAAAGTTGATATCCTAACAAGATATTGGGTCTACTCCAACTGCTCAACAAGTGGCACCAATTTTTCTTGGGTAATACCGGCTACATATTTCTCCCTTCTTCCAAAAATGAATGGATCAAGTCTTTTGATTCCATAATTATGCATAAAATACATGTTAGGATTCATGGGTATAAAATGTGGAATTGTATTATACCACATTGGATATGGTACAACTTTAGATTGTCCTATTATTAGTGGTGTAAGAGGTTGTTGCCAACCTAGGTGTTGATTAATCGGTGTTGGATGAGTAACCAAACCCAATTACGATCAGATTTGTGGCACGAGTTACCAACCTATACTGTTAGTGTGCTCATTGTGACAAGTGGTAGAGAAGTTCAGAGTTTTTTTTCTCAATAATTGCCTCAATTTATCATCCACAAAGGGATAATTGTTAAATTCATGTCCAACCTATTGATAATATGCATAGGTTAATGCAATTTCATCAATGGGTTGTGGGGTTATACCCGATATATTTCGCTACACAAGTGGTCGTTCAACAATTCCAATAATAAATATACTCAGCCAAACACCTTGAGTGACAAGTTGTATTTGTCAAACAACAAGAAGTACCACGACTACATCCACCGGTTCTACATGTTGTTGAAAATTAGATCGATGTGAAGGTTTTCGCTCCAAGTTACATAACTATTTTAATCAATTTTAAAGTTGATTATGCTCCACTTCTAAATTTGTTGCTATTGGATTCAAAACAGGAACTTGTTCATATGTGTAGTACCCAACAACCAGTGGGTAGTTGCACATTAAACAATCCATTTTTTGGTGTCACAAGGGCGTTTTTTGGGGGGTACCTCTAAGTTTGGTATCATATGTGTTAAAATATGATTGAAAATCATAGAAGGGACTCATTTAACTAATTTATAACACTTGTAGAATCAAAATTTAAAATTTGAAAATAAAATGTCATCATTCCATTACAAGGTGAACTTTTAAAATGATGTAACGTTTCTATCACAGTCCATAAAATAATTTATGAACTTTTATTATACAACAAACATATGTGAAATGTTGATTTTCGTTTTCTAATATGATTGTGAGGCTATTGTAATGCCAAAATAAAGGCTTACAAGCAAGTTTGATATTTTAATTTATCAAGGTTTCATAAGTAGTCAATGGTCTATAAAGTCCATGATTTATTAAAATGGCAAAATTGAGAATTGTGTTTTTGTAAAAATGACATTATTACTTTACATAACGCGTGCCAATTAAAAAAATTGAAAAAACCCATGTTTTTGCTTCTAATTTTTCCCCTAGTTGATCAAATTGAAACATTTGTTATAATTTAAAAAACTTGTAAGTTTAAGGTTTAAGCTTCCTAATTCTAGTTTAGATTTTATCAACAAGTTGCTACAAATCAAGAATTTAGATATAATTATTTTCTCCCAAATGTAAAAACAAAAAAAATAAAATTATCTTACATAACAAATTGAAAGAAATAAAAATATCAAAATTTTAAATAAACCTATTCATAGACCAAAAATACAAGCAAGAAGTGATCTTTCAAATTAAAAGAAGAAATAAACTCCAATAAGTTCAAAAGTTTTCTCTAAGAAGTTATAGAAAGATCTCTATGTCAATTTTCACATCCTTCTATTTATACCAAATGTAGCATTGTTTTAAATTTAAGAATCACTTGCTAGTAACATTTAAATTTAAACTATAATAGCTATTAGTCACATGTTTAAACTAACTTGTTATTGTTAACAATTGGTTACTATACAAGTTGATTACTAGTTAACTTAACCCACTAAATTACCTTAACACCTATTACCTATTACTGGTTATTTCAACAAACTAGTTCATCTATGGTCTTGTTATTTAATAATAATTGTACTAAGTTTCAACATTATATTGCCTCATTGGTTATTAGTTGGTAACAACCAGTTAATATATACACACTTGAAAAATTAAGTTAACAAACATCTAAATACCAAACAATACCTTAACAAACCCATTGGGCTTTTATCAAGCAATTATATTCAAGTCTCACAAGAATGTTAACTAGAACCTTCTATCATCACTTATCTAAACATCTCCCATTTTATTTACATTTATATTCTTAGATGTTAAGCTACACCAACTTCAAGCTTTCCACAACAACTTCTAATCTCCCACCACACCACAACAGTAGCACAACAACCTCTAATTTACCAAAATATATATAGACAAAGAAAAAATCAAAGAAAAAAAGTTTCAAATGCAAACCCAAAACAAAATGTAGCAAAAAATTTGATTGGAAACACAACATGGTCAAAATTAATCAAATTCATAATTATTATTTTCAAATAGATTTTTTTTCCTCATGAATTTAATATAATAATTTGACATGTCTTTAGGTTTCATAATTTCATCAAACCCAACATAACCATTATTTGGCCAGTTATTGATAACAAAAATGAGGCAATCTAAATTTTTAATCCCTAGCCTAAACTGTTGATTTTGATTATGAACATCCTTAGTGACTAAAAAATTCAAAATTTGTGATTATGGTTTAAAAAAAAGTTGTACATTTTATTTTAATGTAAGTCCTTATGTAAAAATAATAATTTTTATTATAGTATGGGTCATGTTTGGTATCAATATCAATATTTAGTCCTAAAATCTACATTTAAAATATAATTTTGGTATTTAATAAACCAACAGATGTAGGTAAGTAATTGCTCATTGTCCTGCTTCTATAAAACAAAGTTTTTTTTTGCTCCATGTACAACTTAGGCCTAAGGGATCCAAATTTGAATTTGTTTCCACCAATGGTATTTTGGGCCAAAGACCACTTTATTTGCACCATGAGTCCAACCAAAATGCAAAGACATATTATTTGCATTATGAACAACATGCTTTGCTCGCTTACTCCTCTTAAAAGGCTCTTCTAGCCAAAGCAAAAAGGAGGCCGCCAAATGCCGAGAAAACACAAGGCCACATGTAAAATGCAATCCTTAGTAAGGACTTCAACCTTGGCATCATGGCTCCTTTTATTGTGACTACATTCGGTGGTAGGCTTGCAAAAAAAGAGGACACACAATTTTTGTGTCTTAATCAACAATAATTTGGATGGCAATAAAATTGTTCACATAGTTTTGTATGATTTTAATGTTCTTGAAACTAGGATTGAGCATGATTGATTTGACATATTGTGTGTATGGTCCCAATTATATGTCATTGAAAAAGACAATAATAGTGTCAACATGTTGGCCACTTATGTCATCATTCACAATTTGAGTTCCTTCAATTCTAAATCAAAGTCACTATGAAAAATTGATGGAACATTTTAAACCTAAATATTAGCCACATCAAATTTCATGGAAATGCACAATGACAATTTTTTTAAAAATGCATACATCTAACGATAACTAATAACCTTGACTTTGGTTTAAAATATGCTACTTGACAATAGGAAACAATGTATCTATTATGGGTTTAGCAATAACCTAGGTCTAAACCATAAAACTTTGAAGGATAAATGCAAAGTTTGTTACCTTTCATGGCAAATTTGGAAATTGCATGCCAATATTGAAAAGTTTGTTGAAACAAGATTACAAATGAATTGAATTGTGTCTTCATAGGGGTCTTGCACATTCTAATAAGTAGCTTTGTAATAATACATTAATCTTCCATTTATGGGTCCCCTTCTTTGATTTCTTAGTCCGTGTGACAATTTTTTGCAATGTTGCTTAAATTTTTCTTGAAAAAACAAGGAATTCAATCATCTTTCCGTTACAAGACATTTGGTAAGAGTACCACAAATGTTAATATTGATGATTAAGAGTGTTGTTGTTGTTGTTGTTCATGTCATTGTAATTATTATTTTTGATCATGTTCATGATTCGATAATAACAAGTTTAGATGTAGGATCATGATTTTGATCTTCTTCCCATAACTATAATATTGTTAGATTAACTTTATGGTTGCCAATGTTTCTTGGTTATAGGTCTATGTTGCAACCATGGTACCTATAAAAATCCCAACAAATTTCAAGTTTTGCTTTTTCTTTTTAGAGTGATGGTGTAACTACTTTAAGTTCAACTCCAACACTAGAATCAAGAATTGGAAGCCTACAAGTGGATACTCAAGTGTTAGTTCCTTTTAGGACAATTCCAAGTTGAAATATAGGTAACTAAAGACCTTCCATTCTTGTCATTGAAGCTCACATTGAAACTAATGAGCCCGGATATTCGAAGTTCATATGGGTTAAACTTGATGCAAATTTTGAATGATTTGCCATTCAACCTCCTTACACATGCAGCCACAAGAAAGAGGTTGAATGGCAAGTCATTTGAAATTTCTAGGACATTTGGAGCCAAGTTTCCATGGGCTAAACTTGTCTTAAGGCAAGATGGCAAATTACACCATGTGAGATGTAAGATTTATACGAAAGTTGAATGAAAGGAGAAATTATTGTTGTCTAAATTGGATGGGCTGCATAAGCATAGTGGGAGAAGAAAATGTAAATGTGCAAAACTTGGACAAGAGGCACCAATCTTGATAGCTAACATGTAAAAAATGAATATATTTATTAAAGTACAAGCTCTAAATTTGCTTATGAGCAAGTGTTGAACACAAATAGGGCTAAGAAAAAAAAAACCTCTAATTTGTTACTATTTTTCATCTTTTGCAACAAGGCAAACCTCTAATAGATTATGAGTGCATGCAAAAGTTCTTCTGATTTCTTCAAGTAAAAAAGATTCCAAAGATGCAATGATTCCAGTGGTTAGGGAATGACATGTTTGTATTCAATTCCACCTTCACATTAGTTTCTTTTATCCATTGTAACATATGCATCAACTTTTGAAAAATTCATTTGGACCAAAATTTTCATTTGAATGTATTTGGTTCGTGGGTTGCCGAGGATGGTAAACACTATGCATAATGTGGTTTTGGCTACAATTATGCCATTCAAAATGCAAGATTCATATCTATGAGTTGTGATGAGGTCACAACTATATATAACCAAAATTGGATATCAATCCATTGTTACGTGGTTGAAAATTGATGAAGGGTACCATACTTGTGAAGTTACAATAGGTTAGTGAAGGAGGTGGGTCTAATAACTTAACAACCATGTTGGTGAATTCTATTACTATTAGTGGGTTATCTGAAGGGCAGTTGGCAACAAAGCTAGTATGTTTTGGTGCAAATGGCAACACCATTTTTCAAGGTTTGAAGAAGGGAATGATAGTGTAGCTTATCAAAAAACATGCACCATTTGTCATTGGTATCCATTGTATGGCACACAAGTTTAACTTGATTGTGCAATCATTTTTTTCCTTGCCATTGGTTACAAAAATTAAAAGCTTGCTACAAGGCATGTACACCTATTTTTCTCACTCACCTATGAAGCAACTAGAACATGGGAAGTTGGCAAAAATATAAACAAAAAAATTGAAAATCCTTCACAATGTTAAAACATGATGGATTAGGATGCTTACACCCTCCAAGCATGTTTTAATTGAATATAAAAGTCTTGTCATTGAGATGGTTGATGACATGGCTAGGAATGCATACGCCAAGAACAACCATGAATTATTATGTGATTATGACATTGTCTTGGGCTTGATTTTTGTGCTACCTGTGCTGAAGGCAAAGTGTGTCTAAGATGGCCTAAGGCAACTTGATACTTTCGTTTGTGATTTGGTGATAGAGATCATTTTATGTACTGATGATTTATATGTTATGTATGTACAGACCCGTTGAAGAAGTATAATCACCCTTAGTTTGCAAAGTGCAATGATTTGGTGTGCGATGTGTGTGATGTTCTACACATGGTCTGGTACTTAGAACCATAAACTATTGTTGAATAGGATGCATTTCAATTCATGATCAATGATCATTTGTTTATGTTGCACAAAACGTGTCCCACTACTAATGTAATGTCCATGGTGACCAAGGGTGACTTGGGGATTATTGTGTAATCTATAAAAAATTAATGTATAGGTGCAACACTTGAGTTAATAAAAGAATTGTAAGACATCACTATGAGAAAAAGGGGTGTTTTGCAGCTCTTACGATTCCACTTTTGAATTGCATTGGACATTTGCAACTCATTGTTTTTTTATGTTGTGAGTGCTAATAAACAAATTGCATGAATTAAAGAGTTACAATTCATCGTATATACGGTGCAACTCATTACAACTCAATTGCAACTCCATCAAAACAACTCATTCAACTATTATGCAATTCCATAAAACTACACCCATGATGTCATGCTAAAGTCAAATTGTCATCCATCTATTAAAATTTGTGACATGGCATTATGAAGATTTTTGGACATAAATATTTTTTAAAAAAAATGTTGATCTCCATCATCCATTATGATTGTAATGATGGTTTGAAATTGTGACATGTGGCACAATCCAAAATTTCCACATGGCATATTAATTATATTTTGGAAAAAAAATCTATTTTAATAACTAGGTAGGTCATACATAACCATAGGTAGGTAGGTTGGTAGGTTTTATGACCTGCATACCTACATATTTACCTTGGACCTAGGTAATTAGGTAGAAAAACACAAGATTAAATGAACTAAAAAATAACCATGAAATTTATTTTTTTAATTTTATGTTTTGCCTTCGAGTTAAGCTTTTTTGAGCTTGTTCCAAAATAACACATATATTTTTATGTGAAAACATAAAATAAAAAACCCTTTTTATATAATTTATAACATGGGATTCAAAGACAAAGAATATGGGTTAAATCTTTTAGTTGTTCTTTAGTTGCAAATTGAGTTGCAACTATATGGTAAATTAGCTTCTGACAAAACATTTAAATGCTTAGGGCAAGCTAGATCCAAGGGGGGGGGGGTCCATTGTTTCTAATGTCCAAACAAAACTTGAACTCCTCCTATTGGCACATCTAGCACACTAATTTTTTTCCAAAATGGAATAGAATTGAGAAAGTTACGGCCCCCCAAAGTAGAGGGGGTCAAGAACTCAAAAAAAAACCATTAAACATTACAAAGGCCGGTTCCTAAACACCAAAAAAATTCCTTGTATGTTATTCTATTGCTATTAGAATTCAAAGATGATTTGTAGAACTTCAAGTGGTATTTGTAGCTTTAAATCGTTTAAAATGAATAAGAAGTAAGAAAGTTATGAGGTTTGAAAGTAGGAGGGGTCCAAAGAGAACAAAAAAACATAAAAAAACATGTTTTGTAAGTTGGAAAGCTTATTTTCTTCTTGTTATTTTTCATTATTCCTTTTTCTTTGCATTTCAAAAATGATTTTTAAAGCTTGAGGTAGCGCCCCCTTAACATTTTAAATCACTCAAAATGAAACACATATGATGGAGATATAAATAATTGATGAATATGTATCCTTATTAAGTTATAAATAGTTATATTATAGTCATAACATAGTTGAACAATAATATTTTAGTAGTGACATACTAGTGGTCATACTAATTGTATCAATGGGAATCATAATAAAAAATTAATTACAAATGTATCCCATAATGGGTGGTGAAAATGTGAACATGTGGCATGATCACATGTGAGGCAAGTTATCACATGAACCTAGAGCCTAAGCCTAGAGCCTATAATTGGAACTTGGGATCGTAAAATATTTTTTCCCCTATACACATGTAAATAAAACCTAAAAATTTAACTATAAAATGAATGTTGTACCAATAAACTTTGAAACAAACATGGGGAGAATGTAAGCATTCATCTTCATTATGGATGAATGATTTTTTTTCATTCATCTAATGTATGGTAGAAAAAAATTAATTGCATTCAATACATGTTTTTAATAAATAAAAATTCCATCAAAATTATGGATGAATGTTTTATTTTATGATAAAAATTTTATGTATAAATTTATTTTCCATCATTTGAATTAACTAGAGCTTCATGAAACACAATCTAATTATATATGATATAACATTTGTTGAATAATATAATGTGAATTCCATTATAGATGTATTTCATGGTTATGGTCTTAAATGCCATTATTTTAAAGTCTCTTAACTATATTACCATTATTATGTTAACACCCACCCCATGGTCATTGTTGATTTTTGAAAAAAAAAATCTATATACATATATATAATTTAAAAAAAATTTCAAGCAAACTAACCTAGTGTTGTTGACAAAAATGGGTTCTGAATGTTTTAAATATTTTAAAACTATATAATGTCATTAGTGATAATGAGTTTTTCAAATAAATTAAAGCTTAGTTTTAAGCATTTTAATTAACTTTCTTCAAATAGCCTACTATCATATATAACAATGGGTTTTTTAATATTTATTTATTTTCAAGGCACCTTAGTTTTCCACGAAATAAATATATAATGTTGTTGACAACAATTGGGCGGAGGGGGGAAAGGGTGTGACACTCTTTCCATGACAATATTTTTTGAATTGCTTACCATTGTTCTTGAAAATAATATATATATAATCATTTTGGTCCCATCATCATATTTTCCCCTATTATCACAGTTTCATTATCATCATTATTAAATGACATTCAAATTTGAGATATTAATAGTTGGACAACAAATGAAGATGGATATAAATAATTTTGAATTTATTTAATCCAAATCATAAATGGAATTCATCCATGCAAAAATGACATTCTTCCATATGAAATCATTCATCTATGGATATATTCATCCATGTAGGTGGATTAAAATCACATTAAACTTTAAGTTCCAAGCTCAAGTTTCATGCTCATGCATAAGCCATCCTTGATCACATGTACGTACATTATACACTTGTTGCAACATAGTTGATGTTTTAGTGGCACATTTATAACAATTTTAAAATAGTTGTCACATGCAATTATAATATAACTCTTGAAAAAGTCAAACATAGTTGACTACATATATATGCACAATGTCTATAAATTATTGTATAAAAGAGCCATTTTCAACTCACTTGTAATTATAATACAAGTAATTGATTTTTTGATGTGACAATTTAATAATGCATTATATTTCTAAGGGGATAATTGCACAATAGCTATATACGAATTGTTTTTTGAGTTTAGTTTGCAAGGTAGTGTGATTTTGATGGACACAATTTCTCATAGTGCATTTTCCTACCCATGACCTCATGAATGCAATTGGGATTATTTATCCCCAATATTGCGAAGCACTTAATGCAAAGGCCACCTTGCTAAACATTTAACAATTTTGATAGCAAAATTTTGCCATCCCAAGTCAAAAGGCCTTGATGGTACTTTGGTTGTTGGTTTGTTAGATGGTGCATTATTTGACCAACAATCATCTTTTTTTTTCTATAACCATGAAGAACAATAATCATGGTGCTTTACATCCACCACCTAATTACAACCCAACAACAAATATGTGGGCATGATTAGCTTCAAATGTTGTTTTACCTCAAAAGTTGTCAAATTTTTTGAAGCTTGTGGAGATTGCCATTGTCATGGTTGTAAATAATGTGGAAGATGAGAAATTTTTCTCCACAATTAGCTTCATGAAGTCCAAGCTCCACAATCACTTGACCACACACTTAAACTTGGTGGTTTGGATGTACGCACAAAAGTTTTATAAGTTGAAAATTTTCCCGTTTTACACAACAATCAAGGAATGGGGGAAAAAAAAGTTGCATTA
>Ga0209611_10005972_pt1 | contig 20159 bp, 12 predicted proteins | sample S1TSphgellanicum_3_FD_187693 | JGI IMG/M metagenome (GOLD analysis project Ga0209611, IMG submission 187693) | Host-associated microbial communities from peat moss isolated from Minnesota, USA - S1T2_Fc - Sphagnum magellanicum MG (SPAdes) (version 2) | ecosystem: Host-associated > Plants > Peat...
ATCTACTCAAGTGCAAACATAAATCTTTATTGAAAGGAAACTACAACATAATGCTCACAACACAAAACACAACATCAAGAACTCTCCAAGGTTCTTGTCACAAGAAATACACAAACTTGTGTAATGGAGAAAAGAGAAACAAACCATCAACACCAAGGTATTTAACTACAAGACCAAAGCACAAATAACCAAACTAAAATAAGTATTGAAAGTAATTCAACCTTGTGAAAGTAACCTAGTTACTTTCCTACTCTAGTAACTAATGAAACCTAACTAGTTGAGCTTGAATTTTCAACATGACTTGTGGGCACCTTACAAAGTGGTTGTGGGAATCACCATTAGGCCATGCTAGAACAACCTCAAATAGCCAACCTGGTTATAGTGGAAGCCATTACTAAACTGTACACAAAAATGAAATATGGGTACCCAGGGGTGAGAGTAAGAGATCCTTTTGTGGCATTGTGGGAAAGAATCTGTTTAACTTTGGAAAGGAGGCAGTAGTCTGAAGGTTGAACAGACAGTGTGTTGGCAAACTTCACATTGTTCTTCTACAAGGTGTCAATAGCAATACCATCAGGTGGTCTGTTTCACAGGAATGGATACAAAACTGGCAAATGACTACTCTAGGCATTACATGTATATTATTCCTTGCAGCTGCAATTTGGGCATCATGTAATCAATTCCACAAACTCCAGTAAAAATTTTATTTGCAGAATGGAAGCCTGTGGAGTTTGGCCATTCCAATTTCAACATAGCACAGAGGATAGCAGTGTGAAGCTCTTATGCAGTGATTTGTGTTGTTGGTAACCACTTCCCTCTTTGATGAACTGGATGTTGTTGGACTAAATTTAATCAATGCATGTGTAGGAATAGCAATCGCACCTATAAATGGAAACAGTGGCATAGAGGTGATCCTGGATCTTGATCAACCAGGCAGCAAATCTCAAGAAGCCCCTCTCCTGACCAACGACTAATGCAGCCTTACACTTACCTTTTGCAACTTGGAAGACAAACCAAGTCTTTAGCTGTTACTGCCTCTAAATCACCTCACGTGTGTGCATGGCATTACAAAAGTATTTTTAGTTCATCATGGCAGACCTTCTGGGAATAGAACCTGTTTGGTCTAATCATCAGGCAAGGGGTGTCTAGTTTCTATCTGTTGCTAGGTCATTTGTAATGAACCTTCTCTACACCAGAGAATCGGCCTTGTTCCAGTGGTGGCTGACATTGTCTACCCATTGAATTGGAAAGTTGCCAGTGTAGTTGCAGTAGTTGTTTGTCAGATTTTAAGTTTCATTCATGTCACAGACATTACTTTGTAATCAGCAGCACATCTTTGAATACTGCATTTATCAGTGGGGAAACATGAATTGGGCCCCTGAAAGAAATGATTTGTAAGTACTGAAGTTTGTGACTGTCATCCAATTATAGCTGAGAATATTCTCCATATTTTAATGCCTCCTCTGTCAAGCCTTCAACTGGAACAAGCAGTGGGCTGGTTCAATCTGGCCAACAAAGTGCCTTTGCTTGAATCACACATCTTCTACATGCACCCAGAAGGTTCACAGTTTGTTTCAACCAGTCAAATGTCAACAATGCTAGAGATTCCTTTGAAGGAATTCAAGACTGCAAGTCCATGGCTCTTCTCACAAGGTAACTCTTAAGCTCTTGGATCACATAGTACTAGATGCAAAACTTTGATGCTATATTTGCTATCAACCAATGGAAAACTCAATGTCTCTTCAACCATAAATCATTTGCATAGTGTTTGCAATGGAGGATTTACAATAAGGGCCAGTATGTTACCAGATGGCATAGAAATCCCATGAGATTGAACAATTCAGAATTTTCAATCATGTCAAACAGAAGAGAAGATCCAATTAGCTGCATGCACCTGATACTGCATAGATCATGGGAGATTAGTAAAGGTATTACAAACTAGATTTAGTTACCTGGAGCCTGGATACCTTGAGGTGGTTTGCCTTGTCCTAGGCCCCTTATTTTGGGAATGCCCCCAACATGAGGTTTTAACCTACACAAATGAACACCAAATGTGGGCATTCTCATATGTATGAGGCAAACATTGTCATGAACCTAGACATACAGAGATCATGAGACATACAAGAAAGAGGGTTTTCACTCCTACTCAAGAGGGACAGATCTTATGCCAACTTCATAAGATCCCTCAGGATATTGACAGATATAAGGCCCTTCCACATATGCTAGTAAATTTCTTTTGAGTGTTGCATCTGGGCATTGTAAATTTTGCAGCAATAAGTTGCTATATGCTTAAACCAAAGAGCGTACGTTAGTGCCACAATTTTCAACAGATTTGCCCTCAAAAGTAGCTGCATTAATGGTTCTCAAAAATCCATCATGGCATGTACTCTAAACTTTTTCCTCTTCTTCCTTGAGTACAAGGGTTTGGAAATTTGGTCCTTAGTGTTTCTATAACTAGGTATTCTGTACCTCCTTCTGTAATTCAATTTTCAGTAGTAGACCCGCTTCTAGTACCTCATCCAAGTTTGTTTAATCATCTTCCTTGTGTTCCTGAAAATCTACTAAGTGGAAAAATAATCCTTGGGTAATGATTCAAGTTTTTCTTCAATCCCTTTATACTTTCCTCCCTCTTCTAATTAGGCTTCAACCCCTTTGAGAGCTGAATCATAAAATATGTAGCTACCAAAATATATGTGTTCCATGTATAGATCTCCTTACATGTTTAATGAGTCCTATAAGATCCAATCCCCATTTGATGAAGGGTTCTACAAGCAAAGTAGTCACCAACTTAGCTGTAATAATTGCGATTATCTTGCTAGTTCCTTGGTTGTCACCATTGTATAAGCTTGGCCACAAATACTTTGCATCCAAATTTTTTGGTAGGTGTTATTTGTTGAAAAATGTCATCCTCTAATAGCTTTATGCATTTCTTGTAATACTAATTCAGGTTGTTTTGATTTGCAAACCTGAATTAGTATTACAAGAAATGCATTCAGGTTTGTTCAGGTTGTCCATTGTGCAGTTTGCAAGTCTTTTGTTGTAATTCATGCCAGAGTTGCATCTACCAAAATAAAGCCTATGGTATGCTGAAATTGATGCTCAATTTTTATAATATTGAGGTTTTATAATCCTAATGTTTTTGATAATTCCTCTAGCGGTAAACAAGTCTAGATCTATTGCAAAAAAAATGTAAAGTCTTCCTCATTAGTCATTCCATTAATGAAGTCGTAACAAAGTAGAACTTTTGGTGGCTTGTTATTTTCATCCAATCATTTAATGACTACAATGGTTTTTATTGTATTATTTTCCTTCATGATAATAAAATTGGTGTTGCAATCCTGAAAAACCTTAACATCTTTTAGGTAGGGTCTAACCAATAACATGAAGTAAGCTGCTTCCAACACACACTATTATGTATTACAACAAAGATGACTACCAATGGAATGTCATGAATATGGATTTTCAAAATATTGGTTTAGCAATAGTCTAATTTGTAATTTTGAAGTTACAAGGAGTTGGTTTGGGAATTGGTAATCCATTCTTCTTCCTTGGTTCTTCTATAATGATATTGACCCTTCAACCACCATCCAATAAAATGTCTTTTATTATATTCCTTACAACCCACACTAACTGATTGCCATGTGGTGATCTATGGCAATAGAAGCTATAGTAGAATCAGGTTTACAAAGGCCTAAACATTTCCAAAAAAAAGTTTGGAAAGAATGTATTTTTTTGAGGTTTAGTCCAAGACAAAAAAAAGTTGACCCAAAATCAATATGTTTGTTCTCCGTGATCTTCCTTTTTAACAATTTTGGCAGCTCCTTTTTCAATAGTCTAATTTTCAATAAGCAATTTGTTACATGTATCATCTTCAATGGCCCTTTGTCGCTTTAGCTAAATTGTGGGATCCTTCTCTTACATTTGTTGTATAACTACTTAAACATGACTTTTGTAGCTTTTCTTCTACAACCCAAAGAACATTCGATTTGGTTTTTAGTGATTCCTTATCTTTGAAAGCCACATATTAAGGTACTTTACTTTGGGTAGTGATTGTTGTAAAGATGTTAACTAAAACATTCTCTCCCTTTAGTCCACTTTTTAATGGTTAAAATTATAATCACCTACTTCAGTTACATCAAAAAATTGGTGTGGCATACTATCAATATTGCTTCCATCTGGACATCAAGCATTCACAAGTGTAGATTGACATCTATTATAATTCCTTAATATCATAGGTCCTTGCAAGTATTACTGACTTCTAAAATAAATAGTCATTGCATTGTCAATCCTTTGCTATTCTTGTCTTCAGCTTTTTTCACTCTTCTAGGCACCTAACATCAGCTCTGTTAATGAACAATCCTTGATCAGGAAGGTCCAGCAAAACTATATACCAACACCCAATAATAATGTCACCCTTGTTGCAAGGCTCCTCAGGAGAAAATGTACCCAGCAGAAAATGTGGCTACAGAAATGAAAGACACAAACTAGCATAGAAGTAGCAGAAAAAGCCACTTGAAATGGATTAACCCTGTGAAGAGAACAGCCAGCTTAAGTGAGGAGATAATATGAGGAACAAGGTTTGGAGCATAGCAATGAGCATGAGATAATATCAAGTGTCTGCTTTAGAGCAGCAGCATGCTATATTCACCTTACAGAGAAAACAACTTGCTATATTTCAAACTTAATGGTTGTCTTTCACTGGCCAATAGTTTCTTAAATCGCTCATAGATATCAGCCAGATGATTTAATCATTGCAGCAATGCAAGAATTATTTACAGGAGAGCATTTATCTGCAATTCCAGGACTGCAGGGATTTCCTCCATTGAGTTGAGACTAGGTAGAGATTAGAACTCTGTACCACTATTAATCTATGCATGGCCTTTCCATTTACTTGCGTTATGACAACACCTAGATTAATGCAGGCAAGGTGCTCTTTGACAACCAGGCCACTATCTCAAAGCACATGAATTGCACATTGGAATGTTGCTTGCTTTATGTATGTCTGCCAAAATCCATGGCCATTACCATGATCTGAAACTGGGGACCTCCTCTGGTTCCTTGAAGATTGCATAAGAGGGAGTATACCTCGATGTATGCACAAAACCCCAGAGCTGCCAAAAATAAATCAGTTAGAGAAACATCTGGTGGTCGTTAAACTAGGTCTAGATCCTTACTGAGTCTCCCAGCCTTGTGTAAAAGGTTACTTGAAAACAGGTTAAGATACCATTCACTACTGTATTGGTCAGGCAGATCAACTGCTGCTAAATACAATCTGGCCCATCTGGCCCATGATTAGGCACTACTTGCTAAATCAACAATTGGTGAATGCTACCATAATGGTAAGGGCCAATTTACACTGTAGCATAAACTAGGTGCTGATTAAATCAGTGTCTGGCCCTGGATCCCGGTTTATGGCTAGGATAGTAAAATTACAGTTGTGCTGTTCCCCAGCTGGAAGGTACTACACTAGCTGTTGGTAGGAAGGTAAGCAGTGCAGCTTGTGAGTCACTACTAACAGCCAAGAGGATGAAAGAAAGGAAAAATCCACTGACAGACCTTGGCAGACTTTGACACAAAAGCTTGGGGTTGAAATAATTTCAATAGATGGAAAACCTGCAGTTGCCATCTTCACTGGACTTACATTGCTGTAGGTTATAACAGGCTCAAATTAGGGAGGCAGATTGAAGTACCTCCACATCCTTGAGGGTGAAGTCTTCTCTTTGAGAAAGGCAGCAGTTGCCATATGTCTCACAAGCCCCACTTGACCCATTCAACCTGTACACAACACAAATGTGTGCCTTCTCAAGACTTGATCAATAAAATAGCATGAACTTAAGCAGGCAACTTGAAGAGTTCTGAGATATTATGTGGCAATCCCTGCAGAACTTGGTGGCTGGAAGTGAAGTCAGAAAATTGTCTTTGGTGTTACTGTAAAGAACCATAAGTTTCAGATTACTCACAACTCTGCATCAATATGCAGGGCAAAATGACCACCACCTCCAAAAGCAAGGGACTCAGTTGTGCAGAGCACAAAATATCTGTTCAAACCTGTAAATTATGCAATACTGACTTCAGACCCCACAGAAACATGTGCCTCCATGCATGCTGGAAGAATCCTTGGAAAGAAAAAACTCAACAATTACACATTAAACTCATAACACGTATGGAGAATCTACAGGACATGAAATTGTCGGCATCTTGAAGTCTCACCTGTGGGGTGAAATACATATGGAGGATCAGCAATGTTTGTGAAAACAAATGACTCACTTGTTCCCTGGAGAAAAGCACAGATCACAGCTTTTCATCAGACATGGATGAACGAACTTAACACATGAGTGCATGAAAGGGAACCATCAATTAGTGTACAACAAATGCAAGCAACATACAATGAGAAGATCCCAACAACAGTTAACTGGGACCCTTTCAAATATTGTAACTCAGACCACAGAGTCCCTGAAGGGAGAAGGGACCAGAGAAGACAGCATTTCCTCAAATCCTTGTTAAATAAGACTGTTCTTCTGATGCAAGGACATAAAACTTTAAGGCAACTGGTTGCACAACAATGTCAGTTTGTAAAACACACAAAAGGCTTCACCTGATACTTCTTTTTGGGTGTTGGTTGCAATGGTGCATTCATCAAGCCACCAAACACAACTCCATCTGTGTCCCCTGCCACCTGGATATGAGCCATGCCAAACTTTAATTGTAAGGTATCCAGATCATATTAGAGAGCTCTTACAACAGGTTTCCTGAGTTTTCAGTCATGAACAGTCTAGTAATCTAGAGAAGCACACAGAAAGCAAGACAAAAAAAGTATCCAGTTCAGGGAAAGGATCAATTCAAACACAGAGAGAAATCAGGGACTGTGTTAAAAGAAAACTCAGTTTCAGTAGGGAAAACAATACCAATAAGCAAGGCCCTGGCAGCATGGCACTTCTCCGATACAGGGTAAGTAGTGACATCCCATGTTTCTGTGTACTGCTCATCACAAACAAGGTGTAAATTGTAAGTCGCAAATATCCCTTCAGAAAGTGCATTTGAGAAGACTGCAAAGATCACCAGGCATTGCATTATTTAGTGACATCTAACAACTCAGACAAGTGTTGTCAGAATTCAGTTGAACATGATCAGGTTCATATTGTGGGTGCAGTTGCCTAGATGTGCATACCTGTATAGAAGCACCCACTGTTGTCCTTTGGCAAGTGTAGGCAGTGCTGAATGAAGAAAGCCACGTAAGCTTTCAGACATAAGCGAGGATTTGTCTGATGTTGCTGGAAGGTCATCGTTTCCCATAGAAACCATTGCCTGCTCTGACACACTTCCTATCATTCTTGAATGGAACAAATCATGTTTATCAACCAGCTGCCAGTCAGCCTCATCTTCAATGTCACCTGTAGTCCTCCCACCTAGTTTCATGTCCTCTGCAACATTTTCTGCCCCACAAGCTTCTACTTTGAGTAGCCCCTGCACATGACCAGCTGGATTGCTTGCTGAGCTTGCAGGCACATGAAAGGATCTATCTTTCACCTCCACATGGTCAGCTGAGGATGACACAGCCTCCTCTGCACCTCTGATGTCTGCCTCAGAGCAAGAAAGAAGATTCCAAAGGAATGCAGACAGCGAGGATGTGTCAGGCCCTTCAAAGTCCAAGTCCCCATTGCTGCAACTTTCCAATTCATTTGACCTATGCCCACTATTGCGATCACTCTTCCGATCCACATTCTCTGATCCAGTGTCAAACTCCTGGTCAAAATCACAAAACAGAAATCCAATCAGACACAAATGCCCTAATTCTTATTTGCACATGGCACTCACAAAGAGGTCTGCAGACACACAGATCATCCATCTTTCCAAGGCCTTCAAAGAGAACAACCATGACCATGTCTTTTGGATTCTCAGCACTCCAAAATTTTCCTTCTAGCTTCAACAGTGCCACTGTAAGGCATGAGGAAAGCCGCTTTGCATCAGATAAACAATTCTCAGCTTGTCAGAGCTGCACATTAAAATCTAAGAAATCGATTCTCCTATTGCCTGACACCACCATGAGGATTTCGACCTGGCGACAAAAAAGAAAGACTCGCAGGAAAACATAAGGCTGGGCAATGCTTCCTAATGATGTTTCTCCATTCAGCTTCGGGGGACGACTCCCAGGAAAACATAAAGGCTGGATAATGCTTCCTAGTTCATCAAGGTTAATCCCGAATTCACGAGCTCTAATGAAATCCATCACCCCGGGCCACTAGGGTTACGGAACACACCCCAAAAAGACACGACAACAAAGTGAAGCTCGGCACCTGTTCTTCATCGGGATCCTGCGTAAGTAAGGGCGCGTGCTCATGCGACGGGAAGGACGGCGTCTTATCAGCAAGGAGACGGCCGACCTTATTCCCGACGCTGTCTACCCAGCCCAGAGGTTTCGCCAACAACCCCATTCTCGTGACCCCTTTTTCCCTTTTCTTCCTTCCTTCCTTCCCCTCCGAAACCTCAAACCACAGCTTTCGAGACTCGCCAGCAGCTTCTAATTGTGTGAAGTTCCAAACGCCCGCGTCACCGACGATGGATGGCACCAGCGCTGTTGCCGCTGCTATTTCCACAAGCTAGATTCTCCTGCCTCTTCTAGGGTTTCAAACTTCAAAACCCCGTCCACAAGTTAAATTCGGACACAAGATCATTGGGGAATTCTTCTTTCCATCATCGTTTACGGAAGTGTGCATACACATTTGGCCCCCCTCGCGACCCCGCCCATCCTCCCGGTTGCCATTGACTTCGACCAGAAGCGAGCTCGTGAAAAGCTTGACTCCTCCTACATACACACTCCAGGATCATCCGGATGGCGCTTTAGGCTTTCAAACCCTAATAGAAGAGACAACGACAAAGAAGGCCATTTGACCAGAGGAAAAGCTCCTTTCTTTCTTGACTCACCAGGTGCACCAAACTTCTGGTTTGTGGCAAAGAGTGAGAAATTGAAACTCAAGATTACTTACTTGTGAACTTCTTCCTCCAGATCGTGCTTGTCCATTTCCGGCGATCGAGTATGTTCGGGGTTTCTGGGCAGTGTTTTGTTTTGAGCGAAATTTCGCTTTTTTCGATCTGAATATTGGACTGGCGAATCACAAAGGGCTTTTTAAATTGAAAATATATAAAAATTAGCAAATATCTCATTAAAAATCTTTCAATGTTGTCGCCATGTAAAGAACGGACATTTTTGTTTCGCCTCTTCGTCGCCGTGGGAAAACATCTATTCACATAATCCGCAACTTATTTTAAGGTAGATCGTTAGATCTTCACACTGAGTATCGTTGATATCGAAATTCTAACCCCTCTTTCAAACCGGTTTTTGTTAAACCCTTCCTCCTCCCAAAATCCATTTCGCTTGTCATGTGTCCAGTGTTGAATAATGATTCTGTCTAGACTCCACAGTCCAAAATCTAGTGTTGATGTGTAATGTGCATTCTGCAACACTACAACTTACAAGCTTCAAGCAACAACCAACCAAAGTTTAGGTGATGGGAGTGATCTTTCAACATGGCGCTTGCGAATCTTTAATAGATGTAGACTCTAGATTCTAAAGTTGTTGCAAGCTTGTATGAGCCATTGAGCATTGAGTATTGTAACTTGTAAGGTGAGTTGATGTCGCGGTGAAGCACGGATTCAAGCTTCAACAACAACGAATCATGATCATTGACCAATAAACTTAGACATTAAGCTTAGAGCGAAGTTTGCTACTCTTCAAAAATACAAATTTCAAATTTTTTTTCCAAGTTTGATTTCAATAATCAATGCTCCCAAATTCCATTTAAGTGTGTGTTGTATGTTTCTATGTGCATTGTGTAGTGACTATCAAATCTTGATCAATGCTCCCAAATTTCATTTGAGTGTTTGTTGTATCTTTCTATGTATAGGGATTGTCGAATGTTGAATCCCAACTTTGCAAGTTTCATCGTTGAAACCTATTTGCACATCAATTGGTTAATACCAACGTTGACTTGCACATTAATTGTCAGTGTCAACTTGCACATCAATTATCAACATCAATTTGTGCATCGACTACCAACGTCGACTTGTGCATCAACTATTAGCATTGATTTGCACATTGATTACCAACGTCGACTTGCGCATCGACTATCAGTGTCAACTTGCGCATCAATTACCAACGTCAATTTGCAAGTTACGCATCAACAAACTAGTGTCAACTACCAATGTTGACTACCAATGTCAACTTACGAACATTGACTAATAGTGTTGATGCTTACATTGACTAACAGCATCAATGATCCCTATACTCACACTCCATGTTGCACGAATCACGATCTGTAGTTGTTATAGCCTTTATTATAACCCTTAGATTTTTGCAATTTGTCGTTGAACCAATCAGAGCCCTTGGATTCCCAAATTTTTATTGTGCACTCAAGTCTTACATTGTTCGACAGTAATTTTCTTTTGTTTGAATTGATTTTCAATTATCTTTGTTTAGGATGCTTGATATTTGAAAACCAAAAGTTACAACTCACTACTCATAGATCAAGGCTCACAATGTCTATGGTTTTTATGATGTGCAGAGCCATAGTCGAAATTCAATTCGCACCACCAAATCCCGACTCCAATAATAATGAGTCATGACTTGATTCCTAAACCTTGCTTCACTTACCAAAGTTGCAAGTGGTATTAGGCAATTTAATTGGATTTCTTGTATGAACATTTGAACATTAAGGTTGCAAGTATACATGGCAATGGACATCGGTAGCATCGTAGCAATGAACCTTTGAACATTAAGGTTGCAACTTGCAGATATACATGGCAATGGGCACTAGTAGCAATGAACAATAAATAATGAGTTATGACCTAAAACCTTTAAGGTTTGGTTCAGTTTTTTGTGTGAAATTATAGGGAATGGGCACACATTGCAACCATTTTTTTATTTGAAATGTTATAGGGTTATAGACTATAGTGACTTGCACTACCATGTGCATTCAAATTTTTTATTCCATATTTACTTGCAATGAACCTTTTTTGGTAAATTTCTTAAGTTTTCATTTTTGGGTTCATTTTGTTGTTTGAAAATTGTTATTTTGTTTCAAGCTTCAACCATGCCTTCAAAATTACAAATTCCAAATAATTTCAAATTTAAGTATTTTTTTAGTGGTCAAATTCCAAGATAAGCTTTGGCACCTAATGAGTTTATTTATTTTGATGTACCTAAATCTAATCAGATGGGTGAACAAAAAAGTCAATTGCAAAACCTTGAATTGACAACTATTTCACCTCAAAATTGTAACATAATTCCTAAAATATTTGAACCTTCTAAGAAACCTAACCCCCTTGTTGTTGCGGATGTGCATCTTTTTAATCTCAAAAAATGGAAAAAAAAACTTTTGATAATCATGTGAATTACAAGCCTCAAGATGTTTGGGCTTTGAAAATGCCATGGGCAAAACTTATTTTCAATGAAGCTAGACTGGTTACTTTTGTGAAATGTCATGTTTGTTCTAAAATTGAGAAGAAGAACAAGGTTTTGGTGGCTAAGTGGGATTCCATCGAAGGGTCTAAGCATGATAAAGTATGCCCAAAAAAGTAGTCCTTAAAAAAATAATTTCAAAAATAGTATTTTTTCAACATTAACATTTAAAAAGACATTAAAAACCTATTTAAATTGCATTTTGAAATCATAAAGCACTTCATTGAATTTATTGTAAGTTGTACATAAAGTTTGAAGAATTTTTATATAAGAAAAATGGATGAAAAATATGTTCTAAATTGGTTGGTTGTTCCAATTTTCCAAAATATGTTTACATTAAATATTTGATAGATTATGACTAGAATATGGAAAGTTGAAACTATATGCATACACACTAGGCCTTCATGAACTTGAAATTATAATAATTATAATTGATGTTTTAGTTTCATGTACTTGTAATTCAATTTTGTAGAATATAACATGTACTTTCTATACTTGCATTTCAAAAAAATGTACTTAAAGGCATATTAAAACATTTGTTTCTTCAATATTATGCAATGAAGTCAAAGAGCTTATAATTGTTGATCATTGACTTAAATAATATTCATGGATTCAATACATTAAAATATACTTTATGGATACTTTCCAAAAAAACAAGTGTTTTTGGCTAACATATTTTACCATGCTTATGCCTTGAAAAACATGCAAGTAAAAGGAAAGCTTTTGATGGTAAAGGGTTTATGTCCAAAATGTGGGCATGAAAAAATGAAATTGCTTATGCTCAATTACCAACAACAATTGTCTTCCAATATTGGTTAGGCAATGGTTCAGATAAAAGGAAACTCATTCAATTTGCTTCTATTTCGATCTCTTGAATAAAGGTAAGCCAATGATAGATTATGAAGATTTCAAGCCTTTGTTTGAGTTCTTGAAGCTTCGATTTATTCTAAAAAAACATTGGACTGATGTGGCTAGTTGGGAAATGGCAAAACATAGAGAATGAGGTGAAAAAGGCCACTAAAACTACTATCCAAGATGCCAAGTTTGTGTCCTTGACATGTGATGAGGTTATTTATATGGATAATGCAAGTTGGGCAAGTGTGCATGGTTATATTCTCCAAGATTAGTGTTTCATACCCTTGTTGTTGAATGTGAAACTTGTGTTTTCTTGATCTAAAAATGATGGTTTAACTTTATTGATCATGAACTCTTTGCTGACAAAAAGGGGTTTGTAGGAAAAAAACATTGTTTTAAAGTTGGGCTATTTTGGTGTTGATGGGGTCAATACCTTCCAAGGCCTCAAATATGGAATTATAGTTCAAATCCAATGGCAATATGCTCCAATTGTCACTAATGCACATTGTATGGGTCATTGGACTAATTTGGTGATACAAACCCTCTCACACTTACCTTTGGTATCTCGCATTGAAGCATTTTTACAATGTTTGTATGTTTATTTCAACCACAACCCCAAAAGACGCTTGGAATTTACCAAATTGGCAAAAATCATGGAAACTAAAGGCACAATATATTATGGAACATCAAAACCAAATGGATATCCATGATTAATCATGGCAAGCGTGTGTTGTCTAAATATTGCACCCTCCTCATGAAGATGCCATTAGATGCACCCACCATAGCATCTACCAAATCTAATTTGTGTTTGTTGATTGATGTAAAAATGTTGTTGGGGTTGAATGCCATTATGCCACTATTGGAGGTAGTCCATTCACTGATCAAATTTTCCCAACTACGTGATGTGTGATTTCATAACAATAGTGAAAATTTGTGAAGGGGATGTATATAAGATGTACTGTGACAACCAATTTTATTTCCAAGGTGACATATTTCGAAATTTCCATGCCCTTATCAATTTTGCTCATGAAAGCATAAGTCTTCAATGGATCACAAATCTAAATAAAGGAATAGATCACCTAGCTTTTAAGTTTGTTAAGCAACATGTTTGGGCCACATATGTAGATCAAATTGGGGCATATGGTTTTGTGACAAGACATGTGTTTGAAAAGGTTGTGGCATTTGTGAAACAACAATGCATAGAACTTGCCAATCAACTTATTATAGAATTACAATATCGATTCCTATACCAAAACTTGATGGATACATGTGGGGTTGTGTATTGGTTGTAATTAAAACCTAAAGTTAGGTTTGCTGCTCATTTAACAATCCTCAAGGCTATCGTTTGCTAGTTTAAGAAGGTTGGGCCTAGTGAGGTATGGGTTCTAGGATTGTTTTCAACCATTGCTTTTAATTTGCAAAGATCTTTGTTTGTCTTTACCATGAAAAATAATGTTAAATTGACAATGCAAAAACCATTTGATATCAACATGCTTACCAAACTATGGAAAACCCTTTCTTCATCTCAAATTCTTAAACAAAAAATATTTGAGTACATCAAGTAATTGGCTGAATTTGATGTGGTGCAAGTGATTGGTTCAATAGAAAATGAACGTTGTTTTTCTACACTCACCTTTATGAAAATTAAATTAAGGAATCTATTGACAGAACATTTGGAAATAGTCATTTGAATGTTTAATCAGAAGTTTTTCACCATGTAAAACTTCCCTTTTGGAGCAGCAATTCAGAATTAAAAGGAAAACAAAATTCAATATGGTGTTAAAAATTGAAAGTGAATGTGAATTTTACAGCTGCCCTTTGTTTCCATGATCCATTTTATTTAGATATGATGATTTTTGAAGCTTCGATCAAATTCCAATCACCTTTTGGACCTTAAAAAAACATGAATTGACACTTTTTTTTACATTGAAAATTTAGGACTTAACAATTTATTTTGTAGGTTAGGCTTTATGGTACAATGGGCATGGCTTCTATGGGTCAAAGTTTGATTCCCCATATAGCTTTGTCGCAAAAAATTGGAAATAAAAAATTATTATTGGCAAAAAAACTTGAAAAAACTTGAAAGCTTGTCACCATTGCCGTCCGTTGCCCCAAAATTTACTTATAAAATTCTTTTGTAGCAAATCATATTCGACCAAATTTTTCCCCTAATTGTCGAAGACCTACATACCTCCTTACCATGTAGTTGGGCAATTTGACACATAATATGCCCATGTGGCAATTACAGCTCAAAGAGAGACTAACATGTAGCCAACTTAGCCAAATTCAAATATTTTTTTAAAAAACATTGTTTTTGGGTTCTTGATTTTGTACAAGTCTACAAAACCTTAATGATGTTTTCCATTCCCTCTCTTCCTCCTCCTATTCCATATTTACTCATTATGTTGTCAAAAGACGGATGTAAAAGGTTTATACCTACCGATTTAACAACTTTTCAAGTCTTCTTAAATGGAGAAATCGGCCATGATAATTAATTCTATCATTTCCTACCTCCCTTATACTTATTTAGGACCTACTTAATCTTATAATCTTTTACAGACCTTTAGGTGACGGAACTAACCAAGTGTTATCTCCTCCTCTTCCATATATGATATTCAATCTATTGAAAAATAGATTCAAAGGTCTATCCCTATTGATTGACAAGTTTTTAGGCCTTGTTAAATAGAAGAATCGGCCCCAATGACTGATTTTGTCACCTTCTTATCCTACTTTAAGACTTATTTAAACTATTCAACAACTTGTTACAAACTTTTAGGCCAAGGAAAGGGCAAGTGTCAAACCTACCCATGTTCTAGTGCACTAAAGATAGGGCTCAATCAACATAAACATACAAAGATATTCATGAGGCCCTAGAGGCGTAGGGTTCTTACACCTACTCCTTAAGAATGGGAAGTATATTATGCCACTTAACCATTAAGTATAAGATAATGAACTTTTAAAAAAATTGTTCCTAGGTTTATAGGCCCTCCAAGGGGCGATAGCCCCAATCTAGAATTATTTAAAATTTGGTATTTGATATACATATTTTAAAATCTTGTGAGATTTTTTCTTGGGACAATTCAATAGTTTTTAACACTCAAAAAAAAAAGGGGGGAAAGGGGGGGGGGGAGAAAATGAACAATGCGCATCATAATGAAAAAGGTAGCACTCAAGGGGTAGGGCATTCTTCAATTAAACTCCTACCCAAGGTGGGAGCCAAGGGGGTGTTCATTTTCGAAATATTCAGCTTTAAAGGTGTTACACCATGTAAAGCACCGGCATAAATTTTTTTTAATTTAAGGAAAAAATGAAATGTATGCTCTGTTCATGGAGTAAAAATTTTACTAAATAATGGGTTGTTTAAGTACATTAGAAATATTTTTCCAATTCATTATGATATTAATGAACTTTGCATTGGTAGCCATAGTTTTTATATGGGAAGCAATTTCATCTCTTATGGATCTTGTCCACATTGTTATTGCTTTCATAAACAATTTCAACTCCATTTTTCATTTTCTTGCAAATTTTGAAAATGTCTTTTGGAATTATTCCTAGCTAAAGTGTTTTTTCTTTGTCGATAATAAATCTTTACAAATTATGTCCACAATTGATCTTTGCAAAACTTCCCTTTTACTTTGCACCATGCCAAATCCAATATTTTTATTCAAAGAGCCATGTCAACAAGAATTTTAGTAGGACAATACATGTTGAAACATTAGAATATATATATATATATATACATATATAATTATTTCAAAAAGGATTCAATAAACTAAATTCAAAGAAAAAGGGACTAGCCCATTTAATTAGAGGATGATAGCAAATCACCACATAACAAAAGCTTAAAAAATAGGATCATTGTCAAGTTACGTGAATAACCAAAAATTACATAACCATGCAAGGTAACTACTATAATTAATATTTTTTCTTAGTTCTACTTAGCAATCTAGATCTAGCTTATTTTCTAGAGCCCCCTTGAACCTAACTAGTAACTACATTAAAAAAATGATTATAACAAGAACTAATTTACAAGATAACCAATCGAACACTGGTTAGGACTATAAATAACAAAAAGTTTAATGTAAAGTCGAACTAAATATGAGTGATTGAAACACTAAGCTGTGTGGATGGATTGGATTGATCTCAAGTTCTCAAGTGCTTGTTTTTCCTACTCCTCCTTCCCGATGTGGATTTTTGTCATTCTTGTAGGAAGTATACACAATAAAGATTGATAGAAAGATCAACTATATTTTAAGCTTCCTCCAAGAAGATATTGCAAGCTTATAACTTCAAGTTTAATTCATTAGGATTCAAACTTTCTACCTCTCAAAGACTTGGTTAGTATATTAGCAATTTGATTTTATGTTAGGATTTGATTTAAGTTAATCTCCCTACTGAACACTTTCTTTCTTATAAAATGATATTGTACTTCAATATGTTTAGTCCTAGCATGAAACACAATATTTTAAACTAATCTAATGGAGCTTTGGTTATCACAAAATTTTAGAATAGATCCATCATTAGAAACACCAAAATCTTTCACCAATCCTTTTAACCATGTTGACTCCTTGGCCCTTTCAAACATTGCACAATATTTGGCTTGGTAGAAGAGAAAGTGAGTGTGGGTTGTTTCTTGAACATCCAAGTAACTCCATTGGAACCCATGTGGAACACAAAGTTGGAGGTTAAATGTTGTTGATCTTTATCTCCGTCCCAATTTACATTAATGAATCCATCAATAACTCCATTTCCTTTGTGGTAATAAAGAATATCAAAATGCCCTTGATGTGTCTAAGTTTGTGTTTTGATGTTTCAAAGTGAGGTTTTTGTGGTATAACCAATATATACTAACAACTACTATGACAAATGTTATATCAAGTCTAATGTTTGTTAAGAAAAAAAAGCTTCCCAACAATATTGTTGTAAAGAATTAGATCTACTTCTTTTGATTTCATATTTTTTGAAAGTTTAGTAGTACTTAACATTGGCAATATAATAGGGCTACACTGGAGCATACCAAACACTTCTAATATTTGTCTCACATGTCTTCTCTAACCTAGAAATATACCTTAAGGAAAATGAAAGAACTTTGCTCCAAGATAGGGTGACAACAAACCTCAATTTGTCGTTTCAAACCTAGGCTTCAATCATTCCTTCAACCAATTGATTTTCTTTTCATGATTTCTAGTGAGTAACAAATCATCGACATACAAAATCAAAACAACAATTTTGTCATAGGACTTTTGGTACTATAGATTATGATCAATGTCATTATAACTAAGGCCCCAATCCTTAAGATAAGAATCAATTTTGTCATACCAAGCTATCAATGGTTGTTTAAGTCTATATAAATATTTCAATTACTTGCAAAATTTGTGCTCCTTCCCTTCTTCCACAAACCCAAAAGGTTGGGTCATATAAACTTATTTCAAAATGCCATGCCAAAAAAATGTTTTCACATCTAAGTGAAACATGTTCTAATTCGATTTGGAATTGAATGCAACTATAGACCAAATTGTGCCCCAATTGACAACTAATGCAAAAAAATTGTTGAAGTCCCATGAGGTAGCCAACATAGGTGTAAGATATCAACATAAGGTTGGAAATACCAATCGCTAACTAATGAAAACTCAAATATTGGAGTGACTAGAAATTCAAGTGCCCAAGCTTCATGTGCCAAAGTCTAACAATGTTTGTTTCTTTTAGAGATAATGCTTGATGTTTTGTAGGCTTGATATTTGGTTTTCTACCAACTAGTTTGTACGAACCATTTTTAGGAGTTCTAACTCTTCAAGCTACGATCTTGTGTGATTTTCATTATGAGACAATAAGATGTTGTGAAGAACTAAATATTGTTAAATGACCCTTATTAATAATCTTTCCAATAAACAAAAGATTTTTGTTGACACCAAACACGTAAAAAACTTCTTTGATGTTGTTTATTTCACAAATTTCAAATTGAACCTTTGCATGACCTTGGCCTTCAACATTGTGGTAAACATTGCTTGCAGACCTTACTATCTATGGCTTGACTTCATCTAGGAGTTTAAGATTTCCATTGTCATGTGTTGTAGCATTGGAGTTTAAGATCTAATTTGCATCAACACATTCCATGGAAAATACAAATTGTTGAAGATCTTGAAGTTTAGGATATGTTAAAGCTTTGTTAAACAACTTTACTATGCTTTCAGAAAGTTTAATTTGATCACCTTCTCCATCACCATCATCCTCCAACATGTTTGCTTATTGATGGAATTTTTTCACATTCTTCCATGGTTTTGGACAAGTTTTTACCCAATGATCATTCTTGGAACAATGGTTACATGTACTTAGATTTTTTAGGAAACCAATTGAAGAATGACATGCATTATTTTTTTCTTGAAAATGTTTGTATTGAATGTACTTTTTGAACTTCACCCAAAATGTTTCATCATCCCAACATTAGTTCTTCACACTCTTCTTGTGTTCGTCATGCAATAGGTTGCGGCTTAGTTCCTCAAATGTAAGTAAGCTTTTATGAGTTGAAATCAACTAAACAAATTGATCAAAGCTTAATGGTAAAACATTAAGAACCATTTCAATGAGCACATTTTTCAACAATAACTTCTCCAAAGCTAGCTAATCAATTCAATTTTCTTTAATGTTGACAATAAAATCCTCTATTGATGTCGCTTCATCAATCTTGAAATTTGTTGGTTTGTCTCATGATAACATTTGTCAAGAAAAATCTCTTGTTTTGAACAATTTTTTTAGAACCTCCCAAATGTCCTTAGGTTCTTGTATCCCCATGACATACAAAATAATTTTGTCCTTGATGGACAATTGATGATAGTCAAGGCTTTGTGCTTTTGTCTTTTAAGACTTTCAACTTGAACAATAGTCAACATCAATGGTGTTGATGTTGTGATTCCAAACATTAAACCTCTAGACATTGTTGAAGAATAAGCTTGTACAACTAGAGGTTCCACAATGTCCCATAGATTTTTTTGCATGAATATGAAAGATTTTAAATTTCGACACATTATGTTTGGATTTGCCCTCTAGCTTACTTGCTTCAAAGATATAACTTTAAAAAAAGTTTACCATCATAGAAATGGATAAAAGTTACACATTTCTTAAGATGTTGGATTCCTTTTCACAACAAATCTACAATCTAAGATCAAATGTGATATGGTTGTCTAAAGGTGACTACATTTGATTTCAACTGTCCCTAGGAAACTAGACTTGATCCACGCCATCTGAGGGTGACTAGATTTCATATGGGTTGTTTAAAAGCAATCACATGTGATCTTGGCCATCTAAGGGCAATTGTTTATTTTTTCTTTTGAAGCACCATAGCAGACCTGACTTGACAAGTTGTTGGCACCCCCAAGTCAAGCTCATTGGTAGAAGGCCAGTAGAAGTTCCATTTGTAGACAATTGGGTTTGAACCAATGTTGTTTAGATATCAAGTTTTGAGGCTTCATGCAAGATACCAATATAACATATTTTCTATAAAAAATTAACATATGCATCAAAAAAAATTTCACGTATCTATGTCAAGACGAATATGACTTCATGTTCATCTTTCTTCCTTGATTGGATATGGATTTGCTCACTATCAAAATCAAACTAACAAAAGGATATGTACAATGGATGGATACACATAATTTTTTTATGTTTGAAATTTTGTTTGTAATCACACAAATTTGAACACATTAAAAACTTGTGGGGGAGTTGAACCCAAGTCCTTTACAAGATACTCCCCAATGCATGACAAGTTGCTAGCCCCAACCCCACAAAACACAACCAAAACACCATTTCTATCATTGGTGAGCCTCAACAATAACCTACAAATTCATAATGACAC
>Ga0209611_10005974_pt1 | contig 20158 bp, 19 predicted proteins | sample S1TSphgellanicum_3_FD_187693 | JGI IMG/M metagenome (GOLD analysis project Ga0209611, IMG submission 187693) | Host-associated microbial communities from peat moss isolated from Minnesota, USA - S1T2_Fc - Sphagnum magellanicum MG (SPAdes) (version 2) | ecosystem: Host-associated > Plants > Peat...
CAGGATTTATTTAAGAAAAAAAAGACCAAAGTCACCGTAATATTTGGAGGCAGAAAGTTCTCATGTCACCATATTTAGAAATCGGTTTCTAGCGCGTGGCGGAACGTAGTGTGGCATTCCTAAAATAGAATTCGACTTATAGGGCGCTGGCCTATTTGACTAGGCCCTTTTGGAGATGATTGCCAGCCCTGGTTATCATAGTTATGGAATGTCGGAAGCAAGCAGCGGCCTTTCTTTTCGTTTTTGGCTAAATTCAGCGAGAGCTGGCTTAAACAAATCCAAAATGGCTACAAATATATATATATATATATATATATGTGTGTGTGTGTGTGTGTGTGTGTGTGTGTTTTTTGGTTTTGTAGTCGCCAAATTTCTAAAGTTTTTTTTGGGAAAAATTTGGCCAGATTTGTCGATTGATTGAGTTCTAGCAAGTAACCAAAAATGTGAAACAATCTTAAACTTTGTTACTTTCATAGCCAAATTCGGCTAAAATCTATTTATAATGGATGATCGCCAGTTCAGTAGTATAAGTGATTGAGTGAGAGAGGAGCGTCTTCAAAGCAAAACCAAAAAAAAAAGAAAAGGGATTTTTGTTTTGTTTTGTTTTGTTTTTTTTTTTTGGTGAAGAAACGTTTTTTTGGCGTTTGAGTTTGAGTATATTTGGAACGCACGTTTCTTCTTTCTTTCTTTCTTTCTTCTTCTTCTTCTAATGTCTTGTTAGCGTCTGATTGCGCTTCGACTCCCTTCTTTACCACGACGAGTACTTCTTCTTGTTTTTGTTGGTGAATTGTTTGTTTGTTGCTCTTCTTCGGCTGCTGCCGCTTCTTCCTGTTGTTGTAACAAAAGAAAGATCGTTGATTGTCGATCAACACTCTCTGCAGAATCCAAGCACTTAGTGGATCCAGGAGCTCAGCAATTTTTTTTTTTTTCCCCTCCCTTCCTTTCTTTTTTTTTCTTTTCTCCCTTGTTTTTTGAACTTACGAAGCACAGAAGGACAAGGAGTGTTTAGAAGAAGAAGAAGGAAGAAGGAGGAAGAAGAAGCAGAAGAAGGGAGAAGGAGGAGGAGGAGGAGGAGGAGGAAGAAGAAGAAGGAAGAAGGAGGAAGAAGAAGCAGAGGAAGGGAGAAGGAGGAGGAGGAGGAGGAGGAAGAAGAAGAAGAAGAATTCAAGTTCTATTTGAACTGAAGAATGCACACAAGGCCAAGGAGTGTTCACGAAGAAGAATAAGAAGAAGAACAACAACAACGACAAGAAGGAGGAGGAGGAGGAGGAGGAGGAGGAAGAAGGAGGCATAAGAAGAAGAAGAAGAAGACAAGAATGAATTGAATAAGAATTGAAGATCTATTATGAGATTGAGAATGCGTTGGTTTAGAAGAAGATGAATTGAAGAAGTTCTCTATTCAACAACAGCATGATGAAGAAGCTTTTCAGTTCACAGTAGAGTTCGTTTCTTTGTCCGAGGAGCATTATCTAATTTGTCGACATACCAAGGGAAGAAGCAGCAGCAGCAGAAGAAGAAGAAGAAGAAGAAGAAGAAGAAGCACAGTTGTTCTGATTGCGGCGAGCGGAGGAGAAAGGAAACAACATCTCAGATTCAATGGAGAGATTGGGAAAAATGATCAGGGACGACAAGCACCCGATGTGGTTGGTGGATGCCATTGTGTTGTCGGCGGTGGTGTACAGCAACAACCCGGAGGAGGAGCTGAAGATCATGGAAAGAGAGTACGGGCTGCTAGCTTCAAGGAGATACGAATTCGTATCAGAGAAGGAGCTCGCACAAAACGGATTCGGAAACTGCAAGCAAACGTTGCTTGTGGTAAGGTCCCTCAGCGACTCGCATTACATCGTGGCTTGTCGAGGCTCATCGGACATCAGCGACGCGTTTGCGGATCTCAATTTCCTGCACAGGGATATGAACCTCCACAGCCCCGGAGCTGCTCATGCCGGTTTCTTGGACCGGGCTAAGACGATCCCGTTGGAGTATTTCCGAAGACTGCTTGTCAGAGGAGAAAAATTTGTGCTCGCGGGACATTCTCTTGGAGGTGCTGTTGCATCCCTTCTTGCCCTCAGGTAAGTTCTGAAAAGCTTTATCAAGAAATGCTTGTTTGTTTTTGGCTTACTTGTTGTCTTTCAGGACCAAAAAAACACAAAGGAAATGGCTACAAATCTCTGTCTAGTTTCTTCACAAGGCAAAGATGGAGTTAATCGTGTGGAGAGAGAGAGAGAGAGAGAGAGAGAGAGAGAGAGAGAGAGAGAGAGAGAGCTAGGGTTTGATGATGATGATGAGCTTGCTTGTGTCCCTGCCAAACCTTTTGTTCTCAATCACAGTTTGAAAGACAAAACCCTGGTGTGATGATGCAGATTACTGGAGGCGACAGGAAGATGGTGTCACGCTCAAGTGCAGTGCTATACTTTTGGTTGTCCTTTCTTTGCAGATTGTCGGCTTGCAAGGTATCATCATCATCAAATCCTTCTCTCTTTCTTGTCTCTAGATCTTCATCACATAGACAAGAGATTTTTTAATCATCAAAATCACATAAGGATTTTCGGTTTCTTGTTGACTGAATTTTCATCAGTTTGTTGAATGTCAGTAGTGTTTCTTGTTGCTGGAATTTCTTCAATTGCTTGTAAATGTCAGTGAAAGAAATGCAATGTGATGTCTGTCTCTGTGCAACTGCAATTCCTTTGAAAGGAGCTGTGAATCTCAGTGAAAGAAAGAAATGCAACAATATTGTTTTTCAACAGCAATGGGAGCTACCAGATTCTTAGTAGTGTCTGATAGTTTTTTTTCCGCAATTGTGTCTTTGATGATCACAACAACCAGGTACATCAACAAATTCTACCAACAGCATTTTGTACATGTAGTTTCAAAGAACGATATTGTGCCAAAAGTGATGCCATTGGCACACATGATCTACACCATGTGGGCAGGTTTGAATGTGGGACCTCTGAGTGAAGTGCTACATCTCAGCCGGGTTGGAATGCTTGTCCTTCAGCTCTTGAAACTCAAGCCAATTGAGTTGCCCTTGGTTGTGACTGGCACACAAGCCCTAACCTGGGTTCCGAGCATGCTAAGGTCCTTGCTTCACAGGGCACTTGCTTTGGCCCTATCACACCATTCAGGCCGTCGCTATTCATTTGCAGGTCACATGGTGTTACTTGATGATACAGATTCCAACTTTCTGGAATATGCGGATAGAGAGCGGTGGAAGATGAGGAGACATTTGAGCTTCCATCTCAACTGTGGTTCTCTGGACATTGTCAAAGAGCATGCACTCTTGAGCTACATTGATCAAGTGTTCAAAGTTGAGGCAACTAAGCAACAAGCATGTCACAAGGAGATGATGATCCAGGATCTTGTTACAGTCAAGGCTCCAACTATGCTGCTGACGCCTGGGATTGGTGAAGAAGCTTTGATGACCACATTGAAGGTGGAGCTGCACTCATCTACACTCAAAATGAATTGGTTCAACAACATGAACCCTTATGCTCATCAACAGGCAAGAGTCTTTTCCCCTCTCTTGGGAATGGTAATTGGTAGGAAGTGTCTGTCTTTGTTAGTGGCATTCATGGCTGCAGCAGCTCTTCTCTTACAACCAATGATATTGTTAATGTTGATGTTTTGAGCATGCGGATTGGTGGTTGCATAAGTTTCTGACTTGAATAATTCTTTGCATTTTGCAGATGTGTGTGGTGAAAGTGGAGAGAGGGGATGAGGAGGAGATGCTCACTGAAGCCAAATTTGCAAAGAAGAAGCTGGCAGGAAAGATTTTGCGGATTCGAGTTGCGTGTCTGATATTCATTCAACGCCTGCAAGAAGCCCACCCAAAGAGCTTCAAACCAAGGTTGAGGAAGATAGGCATGATGGAACGTGTTGTAAGGAAGTTCCAGAAAGTAACAAAGTTTGTGCATCGCTTTGACATTTTCTTTCTTGCATCTTCTGCTCTTTGTGTTGGGATTCAAGCCAAAAGATTCCTTATTAGATGACCCTCCAAGGATTAGGGTTTAGGATTTAGTAGTTTTAGGAGAGAGGCCCATGAGGGGGAGGGAGGATGGGGACAACTTTTCCAATGAGGTGAAAAAACACATTTGTCATTATGAGAGTTTTCCAAGGTGTTTTGCAAGGGAAATTCTTTGACCTAGGGTTGAGGGAATGGTGTTTGATATTGCACATTTTGTGCATTCTGCATCAAGAATTTCCTTGCAAAATCCATTTCAATTTTGTAGCTGATAGTTCAACTTATCCCCATCCCCCTCCTATCCTCCAAACCATTCTATTCCAATACTGTAAGAGAAACCAACTGAAAATATAAATATACCAATTGTCATGTATATTATCACACACCTGTTGTTTCCTATCCTTGCGCAATAATACTTGGGTTCTTTCTTGTATGTGAAGTAGTGATCTTTAGGTATTGTGGTCTTGCTGTGCAATGACGACGGAGTGCAAGTAATGTAGAGTTTTTTCTGTGCAATGAGGAGTGCAATGAAGTGTGCACACGGGGTAAATGGAAAATGGTGAACTCACATATTATATCAATTAGTTGCATGGGCATGTTAATAATTCAATTAATTATTTAATCTTGGGTTTTGAATTTAATCTACATTTTCCTTTTTCTGCCATCATGTGAGAAAAATATTGTTTTTGGTATTTGAACTGATACTTTTAATAAAATGCAAATCTAAGTGCATGGGACAACTTATGGCAAATTTTTTTAACTTTGTCAATTTGCGACTGTAAATACATATGTATAAAGTACTTCCATTTTAAACAAACTATATTTACAAATTTAGAGAATGATATATTACCCACAACATGCACAATTTATCACTCAAACATAACACATTTGAATTTTTTTTCACCAACACATCATGTAAGATTTACACATATATGGCATGTTTCATCATATGTTGACATCAACAATGCATGAATGAATGCTCTTAACCATTTGCAATGAAAATTGGGGTCGGGAGGCTCACTGATCGATTTTGTTGCTTTCCCTAACCCACACTTGGCTTTGAGTTCATTCACTAGGCTACAAGGTCCAATCCTCCAGTTTTTTCTGGAGTCTCTTATACATCCAATTCTTAGAGGATTAGTTCGATGTTGCTAACTGGATGCACATTCAAATTAGATCATTCACTCCAATCCTCAAAACTCTCAGGTCAATGCAAAAACAATAATACACTAGAGCATAGAATAAAATGAAATATATCAGATCAATTTTGGCTGCATCATACAAGTCAGCTTGCAATGGTTGTTGTTGCACCTTTTTGATTTTGTGAGACATAATTTTGTTATGAAGGGAAAAAAATGTGCAAGCTGGAACAATTGAAATAGGCCGCAAGGATGGATCAAGTCTTCAGGAATGGAAAAGTTATAATGGCAATTAGATCGACAGCAACCAAGCAGCAAGCACGAAGAAGAGGAATCCCAACCCTAAGAGAGAAACCATACCTAAATAAAATAAATCCTTTGTCTATCAAATTAATGTCAAACTCATTTCTTCAAGGAAAAATTATGTTGGAAATCTTGTGTCAGCTTATTGCTCCAGATATAATTGGAATAACAATGTGTATCTTTCACTGCATTCTCTCTTTTTCCAACCCACTCAGGATGATGCAATTGCAATACACAGGAATATCATCATCATCATCTTGTATCTTGAATGCTGGCTACCTCCTCCACTTGACAGATATTGGTTTGAGACGAGCACTAGATTACTCCAACTAGTCAGTAATGCTCAATCAACAGTAGGTTCAGAAGTTCACACAAAGTCAGCACTAGATTGGTTGAGTTGTGCTAATCGAAATGGTCCAAACACTTGCAAAATTGTATCATTGGAAGTACCTGAGATGCACAATTGGAGTGAACCCCATAAACAGAACTGATGCCCAGTAAATTATCATGCAGATGCAATTGATGAGACAATAGAGTGGAGAATGAGAATACAACCATGAAAACCAAATGATTAATAAAAAACAGAATTAGTTCATCAAAACACATAGATATGATATAAAACCCTTTACATCCAGGGATCATCACCAAGATGTCCTAATACCTTTGCAATTGTAGTTTGTCATCCTGTTTCAGTCATGTGTGCTGACATTTGCGGTCCCCAGCTTGAATTATAATATCACCAAAAAATGGGCTTGTCATTGGTCATGAAGGATCATGATGCATACATAACCTCCAAAAACATTGGAATGCTCACTAATGGATATGGTAGCTTCTCTCCTGTCTCTGATTCCTTTCAAGTCAAATACAAAAACATTAGTATCTCATGCTGCTATCTACAACAGTTCATGGAAAAAGCTCATCGAATTCTAGTTGTTTGTGTGGGAGAGGGCGCAGGGTTTTATATACACCCAGAGAGCAACATGACAGAGACATTCTATGACATCATTGGCATCCAATCTCTGACCATACCAGAAGGAATTCTCAATATGCTGTGAGCATAACTCCAATCATCTGGATTCCTCCCAGGGATACTCTTTGCACACAAGACATAGGACTGCTTTTCATGGAGGAAGATCTGAACTGCTGGCATACCGCTCACCTGATGCTCAGTGTGTCAGTGGTACCAAAATCTTGAGACCTAGTCACAAATCTTCTCAAAGTACAAAACAACAACAATAGCTACGCCAGCTTCTAGCAAAATGAATGCACCTTTGACTAAATAAATTCATTACCTGGCACATACAAGCATACCCACATTTGGTGAACATCCATGTAGAAGGAGCTTTCAAAAAGTAGAGCTAGCAAAGATATGTAATGTACTAATTTTGGGTTAATTTTGGCCCTTGGAAAGCATTCACACACCCAATTACCCAGAAGTTAGGCATCCCTGTACTTCCAATTTCAACACAAACAAAATGCCAAGAGCCTTTTTTAGTCCTACAAGTTCTTGAAGCATGATATGTGGGGTAACACACCAATGAAATGAAACTGGTATGTTGGCATTTTTGTTAAGTTCATCTAGAATGACAATTAATGTGTTTTGAGCATGACAATGTTATAAGTTCTTGATGGTCATAAGCTTGTAGGAATTTAGTGACTATTGATGCATTTTTAAGAATGCAATGCTTGAAATGATTTGGATTATGTTGTCTTGAAACCAACATTAAACATTGAATGGAATGCACATTCTTTTTTGTTGGCACCTATTTGATTGTAATTTTGTATCTTGGTTGTGGAGATTATCATCCTTGAACTAATTGTAGAAATTAGAGGATTGCATTAAAATAATAGGTATGTGATCATCAGGGCTCTTGAATTCTGTATTGCCACTCCTTAAAAGTTGGCAGACATGATGGGATCTGATTAAAAGGTAACCACACACAAAACAGGACAAGATTGCATGCACATAAAGTGTGAGGGGAATGAATGCATCAAGTAAGCTCACACATGCAAATGCTATCACCCAATGTATCTAATCCACACTGTATTCCATTCTTAAAGCCTGTTGCTGCTGCTTTGAGTCCATGACCTTCTTCATCATGGCTTCTGGAAATGCGTATGTGAAAATCGATGCCCGAAAAATCCAGCAACCTCTTGCCCTTGTGGACTCGAGACTGATACCAAGGGATCCCACATTCTTGTTGCTGCTGCTGCGGGATCATCTCAAACATTTCAAGAGCATCGTGAGGAGGAGGAGGTGCTGTTGCTGCTTCAGGGGATTCTGTCCATCCTCTTGTTGTTGTATGATGAAATGTTCTTGGGTTGTGTATCCTTCCCTTGGAATGGATCTTTGGTTTTGTAGATGATGTTGTTAACCTTAGTCTTGGGGGCAAGGCATGCCATCAAAGATGTTGCAACATTTCCCACATTGTTTTCCTCTAGGAAACTGATTGTAGAGTTAATTACCAAGGGTGTCATAATGCTGACAAAGTCTTGACAGTCTGGTGGATGGTTTAGCACCAAAACAGGTTGCCAGTTCTGGTGAATTAGAATCGAAATTCTATTCATGCATTACTAAGGATATTCTGATGAAAAGAGAGACAAGACCACGAATAACAGAAACCAGAATACTTCACATTTGAAGTCTGCAACATCACAAACTATCTGTTTGTCCTAATAGCAAATGATGATGTCCGTCCATTGGTCATGATGATAGCCCATGAGGGCAGCAGCCTCCATCATCCATGACAAGGGATTCCACATGAACTTCCATCATCCATGACAAGGGATTTCCACATGAATTGTAGAAACTTAAGAAACATAGATTCCTACACCCAAGAAAAACCAATGCATGTGAACACAAGAACACCAGCTTCCTCAGTGAAGACCAGGACTCTCAAGTCTTTCTTTTCTTCTGAAATTCTGGACATCACCTTCTATCCTGGGAAGGTCGTGAATTGGTATATCAAAACCTATGGAACCAAGACAAATATTGAAGTAAGAAAATCAAACAGTAATAACTCAGAAACTCTTTTTAGGAAAAGAACAACTAAGGTTGTAAGATGCCACTGGGATCCTTGTTGGAATTCAAAAGACTTGGAAGTCATGTGGTGGTAGAGCTTTCAGAAGTTATCAAACTTAAGAAGTTCTCTTCAAGTTTGTTGAGGCCAAACAACTTGGAATGTTCCTCTACTTCTTCTAAAGAGAGTCCTTCTCTTGTGCACTGAAGTTGTTGGAACACCTCTTCAATAGGAATCCTTTCCTGCAATCAGGCACAAAATTGCAATCATAAATCAAATATCATGTCTTGATACCTCTCTCTCTTTCAACAATCCTCACTATTGGATATTTCAGTAGCATTGTGGTGATTTAAGAAAGAAAAAGAATAGAAAAAATCATCACATTCACTTTGATCCTGGCATATTGCAGGATAGAGTACACATATAAGAGTACAAGATGGAACATCAAGGCACATTAAAAACACAATTTTGCCTATGTTTTTTCCACACATCCCAGAAGCTTAAAGGATCAAACTGCACACTGCAAACTTGCCATATAAGCCATCTGAAGAATAGACCATGGGAGGCTTTTAACAAGCAGGTTTTTCACCTTGTAAAAGCCTGTGTGACTCGGCATGCAATTCCTCAATGTCTTTATCATCTCTATTTTCTTATCGATCCACTGCCAATTTTCAACTAGTTGTGTTTGCCCCGTACATGCTTGGTAAAACCTAAAATCGTACATGCATGTCTACTATCATAGGGCAATAATAAAATTTTATAACATAAAAAGCTACAACAATGTAAACAAATTAATCAATTAAAAATTAAATTTTATTATGATTCTTGTTATTAAATCTTTATCAAAACATTATTGAAGTTTCTAAAATAACATCAAATTAATTAAAAACATTTATATCTCAAAACGAGTTTTATATTAAAATTTTAATTTATTTTAAAATTGACGCGTTTTATTTTAATCAATTCTTGCATAATCTTTCAAATCAATTTTTTAAGAATCTTATTTTAATAAGGTTAAAAAAAATTGAAGCTAATTATTTGAATGTTTATCAAAATTAAATAAAATAAAATTAGTCATATGAGTTGGTTTTTACATTTCATAGTGATATGAAACCTTGTGATACAAAAAAGCGAGTGACAACCCAAAAAAATAAAATGATATAGAGACATGATTAAATCAGTTACCCGACATTCATATTTTGAAAAAAAACTTAACAAATAAATGGGTAGATTTCAAAACAACCCATCAACCGGATGGGTGCACCCAAAATGATCTATACATGCTTGTCCATTAGCTTGGGGCAATAACAAATTCAAGCTCAGAAATGTTTAAATAAAATTTCAAAATTTCATAAGCCAAAAACAAATCAACAAGGTTCATTACAAAGCTCTAATATCTAGACAATAATAGATCCTAAAGTCGCTCCACTCCAAAGATCCTAAACCTTAACTAACCCTAGACTCCACATTTTTAAACCCTTAAATGCCGGACTCAATTCGTTTGCATTGTTCCCAATGGCCGTTCCTCATAGACCCACAATGGCCAAAGACTAACCACAAACCAAAGCAAACCCATAAATAAGAAAATTGGATACCATTTGGCATCACACAACCCACCACCTTTTGACCTTTGCCTCATTAGCCAACTATTGGTTAGCACAAGGTACCACCTTAAGCTCTCATTGCACAATAAATCTCAAACTATTCTCTGAGTGGATGAAAAATGCCATAGCCATTCTTGGTGTGGATGAAAAGAGGGCATCTTGATTCTCCTCAGGGATGGTTATGTCGGATACCATCAAAAGGGTGTCGGTTACTGGAAATAGTCTCAACACATCCTGGCCTTGAGTATTCATTCCCAGTAACCAGTGCCCTCTTGCTAGTTACCTACTCCTTAACCATATGGTGTGATTGACATGCTAAGATTGCACATTTTGCCCACGACAAATTATTTTTGATTGGACATGACCAAAATCTATATACAGAATTTAACAATTCATCATGAGCACACATTCAAATTCATAAGCAAAAAGGGTGATAGCAAAATCAAAATTTATAATATGGGATATTGGAAATGAATTCATGAAATTTACAAGTTAAGAAAAAAGTTCCACACCCACTTTCACCCCATCCTTCTTAGAGCCAAAACCAAAAGACCGAGTTGTTCACAGTTGCTATCTTGAATGTGCAGAAGGTGACCTTTTCAAGCTTTCAAGTCAATGTGATCAAGCAAAGTGAGATTTCTTGGATGGAAGTTTTGATTTGGAACAAAGCAAAGGAGGAAGAGGACTCACACATGAAACTACAATTGTGTCCCTCCAATCACAAGAAAGGTTGGTCATAAGAGCCACATGGGATTTTAGGTTATTCAAGGTAACCCAACATCGGGGCCAACCAATGTAAGAGACTACAATTTGATTTGGCACTACAAGAATTGCCAAATCATTGTGGTGATCTACATTTAAATAGACCACAATTGATAATCCCATAAGGTTTCAAAAATAGTGCCAAAAACATATTCACAAATGGAATTTTAAATCCAAACCCTAATAAATGGTCTTGCCATGTTTTCAAGAACATGACTACCAAATTCCCATAATTGTAATCAATTTCCAAGTCATACGGTTGGAAAGTGTTGAGAAAATTGCCTATTTTTCTAGAGGGTGTGTTGTATTCTATGTTTTCCTGCCACCAAGAAGCCTTTCAACTAGTAGGGCGGATTCTTATGGACACCCCGAGCATATGGGTCAGTAAATTAAAACTAAGTTTGGGCAGTTTCTTATAGACTCCCCCAAGTATACAAGTCCAGAAAATGACACTAAGTTCACACATATATACACATTCTTATGTTGTTTCGGTGTGGTGCGTGATATATACAGCTTGGTTGGTGTCTTGTATCAAATTTGAGTTTTCAATTGCTCCTGAAGATATCATCATGCACCCAACAACCTGTTAGGGCAAGCCAACTAGTGCATTCCTCCTAGTACAATGGACTACTACATATCACCATGACATCCATACTTAATGTTGAGGTTTAGAGTTTAACTTGAAAGCATGTTGGAATGTACCCTACTAAAATATTCTTATACCTTACCCTAAGGTCAGTTTTGTCATTAAATAATCTTCAAAATAGTGAAATGAAATTTTGTGAAAATATGAAGTTGACATGTTGAAAATCATCATAATTATCATAGGCTACATTCTAAATAATTTCACTACTCATATCACAATATTATACTAGATGATAGACCAAAAAAAGAAAAAAAAAGTAAAAAATGAATTCATTTTTTGAAAAAAAAGAAATTATTCGTCTCATCAATGTGGAAACTGACCCTAGGCTACGCTAGCTACTTCAGAGCCAAGGTGAGTAGCCTCGATAAATGCCTCTATATGCCTTGATGATAAGAAATTTTCAGGTACAAAAAAATATGAATTCATAGTTCAAGTTTTAAAAAAAAGTTATGAAGCTCCAAAGCTTAAACACTGGAAACAAGTCTAACTTTTCAAATCCAAAACAAAACCAACGCCCAAATGAAAACTAAAAGAAAATGTCATGAAAATTCACCTTTTAATGCCATATTCAAACATAAGGGACAAAAAAGGAAAGAAAAAAGAAAAAAAAAGAGATTTAGTTTGAACCAAAAAAAGGTTTAGAATAAGTTTTCAAATGTGGAAGATTGACAAATATAGAATGACACATTAAAGAAAAATGAATCTTCTATCTTAATGTCAGGTAAGGCCCTAGGATTGGGGGCATTACTAGGGCTTGGGGACTGCAATGTAAGGCTCTAAGTGTAGGGCATTCTGAAGATGAGAGCCCCAAGGTAAGGTCCTAAGTATGGGTCATTCCAATCATGAAGGTCCCATGTGAAGTGACATTACATCTTGGGCCTGAATTTTGCGAACCTGCCCTCTGGATATATTACAGCATAATGGCCAGGTTTATGCTATTATCTTGGGTGGTCACCCATTCCAAAAACATTTTTTCTCCTTTGGTGTTTAACACTAGGGTTCAAGTAAGATCAAAATTTTCTTAACAAAACACAAAATTTGTTGCCATATATTAGGGTTAATGCTCTCTCATTATTTTAACCTGTAAAGCACTTGGAGAAATTTCCCAGTGTATTTTAGGGGCAACTTATATTTCTCAATATTCTTCCTAGAAAAGAGGAGAGACCTTACACTTTGTAATATGCCTCCGTAAAGTTAGATTCACATTTAGGCAAAGAAACTATCCTTAACTCTATCCCATTCACATGAAAAGAATTTTAAGAACTCAGAAAATTAGTTGGCAAGTGATGTGTCATTAGGGTTAAGCCTTCAATAAATGTTTTGAAATATTTTAGGAATAAATATTTTCAATTTTCAAAGATTTGGTTTCAAGCTAGGGTGGAACGAGGAGGTTAGTTTGGCCCATTGAAAGTCCCAAGGGAAAAAAAGGAAAAGAATTCAAAAAATGATTAAACCTTTTTCTTGTATAGCTGACCATATTTCTGTCCCATATACACTAACCACAGTGGTTACCTATGTAGTAACCATGCACATGTGTATCCCTCCATAGCAGTCACCAAGTGCCTTACATACAATAAATAACATTACTTATCTACTTCTCTATGATACTTAGACAATCAATGCACAATTGGTGACAATTGACTTTTTTTATTTTTATGTTCGCATACGGTTCATCATTATTTCTGTCAATGTTAAATTTAATTTTAATTAATATACATTTCATGAACATCAAAAGACATGTTAATTTTTTTTTTCATGTTCATGTTGGTGGATAGGGAAAAAAAATGAGGTCATTATAAAAGGAAGGTAGTTATTAAGAAAGGTGGGAGATAACTATTAAAAAAATTAATAGGAAAAAAAAGTAGTTATTAAAAAAAAAGAAATAGTTAACCTTGAAAATGAGAGCGTTATTTCTGAAATTGTCTTTGAAATAGTGCATGGACGACCATACAAAGGAATCCAAAAAATCCTTCATATACCAGTTTCAATTATTTGTCATTAGAATTAGACAAGTAACTTGGGCTTTGTGTTGCTACATACTATCAATGACGATTTTCCTTCTTATTATGTTCCCATATGATTATCAATAATTCATCATTATTTATGTCAATGCCAAATTTAATTTCACTTAATATAAATATCATGGACATGAAAAGGTATATGTTAATTTGCCTTTTCATATCCATGTTAGTGGGTAAGAAAAGGGATGAAATCGTTATAAGGATAAGAGATAATTATTAGGATAGAAGTGAGGTAGTTATAAGGATAAAACCTAGTTATTAGGAAGGAAATGAGATAGTTAGACTTGAAAATGAGTAGTTATACTTGGAAATGTCTTTGGAATTGTCCAAGGATGACCACCCATGTCAAAGGATTACGCAAAATAACTAAGGAGCCTATGAAAGATTATATAAAACCACCCATGTACTAGTTCCTTGAAATTTTTGTCAGCAGAATTACGAATTACTTAGGTAGTATGAGGTGGAAGTAAGAACCACATTCTAGGCATTACAACTTTACATTTTGCAAAACCCTTTCTATGTTGACAAGAGTGTTTCATAATTATATGAATTTTTAAGGAAAGAAGTTTGGTGCTTTTCAAAGCTAATAAAGCAAACTTAAATCAAATGATACAACAACTTACCTCAGATACAAAAATTGTGTGGAATCCCGCAGGCACCCTTGCTGGTAAGCTTACAACTGCCACTGGTTTGGATGCCATAGTTTTTGCATCAATAATCACCACTTCTGAATTTCTGCAAAGTTAAACAGTCTTTGTTCAAAGGAATGTATACTTGGTACCAAATTGTTGTTGTCATTCTATCCATTGCAATGCTTACATGATTTGTGTGAGATTCTTAATTAGAGATAGATTTTCATGAGACTACATATATACATATACATTTTCATCTTCTTGAAATTTCTCATTCCTTTGACATGTATATTTGTAGATACAAAAGTACTTGGATTATGTCAACCTTACACATGCATTGAGTAACATGTCAAGTATTTATTGCAAACTATTAGTATTTTGTAGTTGTTATTTGTTGTTCAAACTTCATTTATTGTGAATAGGGTTCTAAGTTTTTTCATGTTTGTGAGTTTAGTTTTAAGGAGTGTCTCTGGATTCTCATCTTTGGTGTTATGAGATTCCAGAGCACAACATGAGCATGAGGCTGATTCCCCAAGTTTTGGGTTCATCTTGTGTTTGTGCTTTGGGCTTCAATTACTGGATTTACAAGTGAGTTTGATTTTGTAACACCAAAGAGAGTGTTGGGCACAAATCCAATAAACACATGACAAATGAAATGCGCAATGTCAGGAGAACTATGTTAAAATAGCCATACCCAATGTTCTCGTCATGCACAAAGCAAATGAGGTAGCCATCATCTTCCTGTATGTCCTTTCCAATGGTGTTGCGAGGGACAAAAAAAACTTCAGATCCATATCGTCCATCTCCATGAAGAAATAAGCCTTTGATGTTGCCACCAACTTTCAAATCTTGTGGGGGAAGTTCAGGTTCCACGGATACATCATACTTAACCACTCCAACAACCTTGGGCGTGTCATTGAATATACATCCATATACATATCGTTGCCTCCTGCATGCAAGTTATTTGAATGCTTTTGGTAAGTTTGGAACCTCAACAAAGAGGACTACAACAAGGTTTGGGTTATACAACAAGAGGCCAGTCTCAGGGTTTCATTCTAGTGACCAACCTGCTCATGGACATTTCACAAAATGAAATGCCCCTGCCCACGAGCTTGTTACATACAGCCCAATCATTTCCTAGATTGATTCATCCACAAAACCCATGTCTGGGACTCAACCTTCGTACCTGCCAAGATACTTGTCATTGATCTTTGGATAATCAGTTTGCATCACTGGTATTGACAGTTCCCTTTGTGTCACTTGTCCTGTCTTGAGATTGATCCTGTACTTATACCTGGGTCGATCATTTTGTTCATTAGGAAGATTTACTTGTTCTTTGCAATTCTGCATTACTCAAACTTCTGAAAAAAAAACCAAACAAACCCATTTGACCAAGGTGCAAGTACTTTAAGGAGTTGAATGCCATGTAGCAACAACACTCAGTGAATTAGTAATAAAACATTGAAAATATTTACCAACATCTTTTTAAAAAATTGGTCTACAAACTAAGAAGACTTACAATTGAGAAGGGGAATCCATCCATTTTTTGTGTTGGAAACCTGTTCCCATGGCGTTGAAATCTATCCTTGCCCTCCGAGTCAAGACCAAGACAACCTCATCACCTTCTTCCCATGCATTAGCTGATCAACGCACATGAACGACATCCACATGATTATTGGGTATGAGTTCTTGTGATGCAGTCCATAATTTTAAATTTGTCATGACTCATGACCACAACAACATATTAATTTGTTGGGATCTAAAACGCCCAATTTAGGTTATTTGAAATCTTCAACTTGACCGTAATCTTTTGACATGAAAAGTTGCTCCCATGTGCCATTAACAAAATGCGTGTTTTAGGGTTTGATTTTAATATGCAAGAAGAAAACTTGTATCCCACCTAGTATTTCCAAATGAAATTGGATTTTTTATTCATGGATATACATCCAAGAATTAGAAAATCAAATTTGCTAGTATGACATGATCATGGTACAGAATCCAACAAAGTTGGCATGACTTACCACTATGGATGATCATGCAGGTGGGGATTGTGAACCATCGGATTTGGGACTCATTTTGTGCATACCGTGGGAGTAACCCTAATCGAGATTCTTTGCTTGGGTCGAACTTGATTACATGTTCACCTCGGGCCAAATTCTGGATCACACATTAGGTGTCCAATAATTCAAGTTGTAAAATAGGAATCCATTCTTTACTAGACTCCTAATTTCAAAAGTCACATAAGAAACATACTCACAAAGAGAGTGCAAAATATAGTACAGCTTGCATCACAATTTTAGTACTACCATGAGATGGGGGTCATTTGAAGGCCGATTGAAATGGGGGAGAATGTATTCCCTTGTAAATCATTGGGAGAAATTTCTGAAGTGTATTTGGAGGGTACACATATTTATAATGCTTTCTTAAACAAAGACAGCACTGCATATGAGAGGCCTCATAGATAGAGTCTTCTTGTAGGCGTAAGGTGCATCGGATGCCTATGGGAGGCCTCACACTTAGAGGCCTCTTGTAAGCATAAGGTGCCTCTCATTCCTATTGCCTCATGATGATTAGCTATGTTTAGGCTTAAGATAACATTTACCTTGTGCTTTATGATGGGCAAGGCTCATGGGTGGAGACCATTCCCGGCTACCACCTAGTACCACCCAGTCCTAAGCCCCTTATTTTGGGAATCCCCCACTGTGGGTCCTTCTCCTTGGTTATCTGTCTTAGGCCCATTCTTTCAGGAATGGCCCCACTATGGGGGCCTTATAATACACATAAGAAATACAAATGCTGTTTGCCTAGAAGAGACCTGCATACCTTTACATTCACTGCAACAGGAGGATCCATGAAAATGGCATAGTTCTCGGTGATAGCAAAATCATGCATAATAGCAGAAGCCTGGAGAGTAATGGGCACAGGCTCCATCAAGTCTCCTCCTTTTGAAAACACTTGATATGTAAGGTATGGACTCGCCATGACATCATAACACATACCAAACATTTCCCCTGCACTTCCCAAAAGAGTTTTTGTGTATAGTGAAAATGAAACCCTAAATCCACTCCCAATGAATGCTTTTTCGCAACTTGATCCATGTCTAAACCTGTGTTGGTCTGGTATCAACTTTTGAACATACCAACCAGAGAGGCCCTGGTATTGGGCATTTTCAACATTTTCATAAAAGCTTGGTCCTGGTGTGGAGTCCTTTTTAAAAAAACTAAAAAACCTTTGAAATTTTTTCTAGTGTATGTAATGGTATGCTTACAAAATGTAAAAACTCATGCATCATTTGGGAAAATGGAATGCATATGCTTCAGAGAACAAAATGCCCTCCAGCAAGCACGAGCATTCCAAATCCCTCATGAATTCATGAATCCAATGTTGAGTTGAAAATTGCTATGCCATTGCTCAAGGAATGGGTAAACTTGAATCCTTTAAAGTAACTATGCACTCAACAAACTCAACAAAATTTCCTGCCAAATTAGCTTGCAAATCTAGAATGGAAAATTTGGATCAGTTGTTATTCAAACCTGTGACTGGATCAATTTTTGGGTGAGCTGTGAAATTATTAGTCAATTTACCACCATAATCCTCCTGTCCAACGGTCTCCAAATCTCCATCTTCCAGCACCCGAATTGCATCTGTACCAAAGACCATTCATGATCCTAAAGTCATGAGCTTGAATGCCATAAAAGACAGATTTCTGGGCATCAAGTGCCCAACTTAATAACCCTACAAATCCGACTCTCAAATAATATGTGATTCTTCAAGCTCATGGGAGTATGAACTCAAGTATCTAAAGTTAACAAAGCATAAGATTTCATCCAGCTGAGAAACACATTTCAATTGACTTTTTACAAACCTCTGATTTGTTATGATGCTTCTGGTAGTTGAATTATGATCTTTATTTTGGCTCGTAACAGAGGTTTGGAACTTAGCAATTCAAAACTAGGACTTCGATGTCTTTCCTTTCTCCATAATTTCCTTTTTCTTCCTTCCTTTTCTTCTGTCTTTGTTGTCACAATTTCCGCTTCTAATAAAGTTTGGAAGGTTACAATCGATTTAGAAAAGGGCAGGGGTGTGAAGTGGGGAAAAACTAAGGAAATGTTTATTAAAAAAACACTCACAGGGCTTATCACCCTCATATAAGGCAAGCAGCTTCCTGTTGTGGTATACAAGCGCAGTATTTGCTGCACAAATTGGCCAAAACCCATTCCAAAGTTCAGATATTGTAAGACTTGATGTGTATTATATTATTACAATTTTCATTTACATCATTTAATCTTTTCCAAATATCTACCAAGTTACACCAAATTTCCATGACTCTGAAAATTGTCACCTTGTGACAGTTTTTTTGTTTACATCAGACCATGCATTCACTCACAAGAGCAGCTCTACACATAATTGATCTGGAGGTATTGTTGAACTTGATGGGTTTGCAAGATCTCATGACCTTGCAGCATATGAGACCTTGGAAGAATTTGTACCTGTTCCGACGCCATGTGAGATGTCAAGCACACCTAACTTGATTCGGAGAAGGTGAAGTAAGAAGAAAAGGATGCCCTTGATACCGACCATATCTCCAATCTGTAAAATAGATTTTCCACAAGGAGCACCAGCTTTTGATTTTACTCCATAATTTGCAACCTAGTTAAATCGGAACTAGCAGCAAGCTCATATGCATCACATATTGATCCAGGGTTGCAAACTTTAAGCGAAGTATTCCAAAAAAATAGGATTCAATAATGGACAAACTAAACATGTAAAATTATTTGATTACACTTGGGCAAAAAATTTCCTTGAATTTTTAGCAATTTTAAAACAAGTTCAGTATGGTTTAAATCTGAATTTAAATCCATTTCATACTTGGGCTTGTAACCCTTGAGAGCTCTGCACATCACATCAAGCTTCAACCAGGGTTGCTTGATGTTGGGACCTTGAAATTCAGCATATTTATTTAGCCAAGAATTCGTCATCATCAAGATTAATGTTGCTACAGATCTTGCCACAGAGAGAAAACTAACCAGTCCTGGGGGAATTGACAAACATGTGTACCAAAGTTCTTATAAATTGACTTGCCTTGAGGAACTTTGCTGCACCATAGTACTCCTCTTGTTGCAATTTGGAGGTTCTTACAAACCTTGACATGTAAGTGGCCTTCCCATTCTTGATGTTCAAACCATGAAGAACCCTGCAATAATATAAAAATTAGACACTTTTGTTCTTGTCAATCAATTCTTTTCAGGACTGTCAAATCTCTGAAAGAATACAAGAAAATTCATGTAAATCAGATCACCAGAAGTCCTTTTAAGCAAGTTATCTGCAACTGATTTCTACAAAAAAATGGGCAAAACAAACAGGATTCATCTCTGTACTAAAAGGGTTAAACCAAGCAGCTCATGGCATAGTGACTCTGCCATACCCAAGTTATGGCAGATTGGTTCAATCTTCAAACAAAAAAACTTCCCCAAGTACTAGATCATCTAGAGATCTTCTCATGTAGATGGATGTGCACTTCTATGGAACATGCCCAGGATACATCATATGCACACATTATATACTACTCCAGAATATTGTAACTCACACAAATTGGATCAAGTAGTTGGAGCCAAAATTCTATGCCCAAATCCTACACAAATGTGTACTAGTCTCTTCCCTATATATATGGGCATGCAGAGCCACCTAAGAAACAGGAATCTTTCTCTCTACACTTGAAAAGGGAAAAACAAACAGGAAAAACTTCTTCAAAACAACTGAACCCCCAACTTTCCGCACATGTTCAAACATGTATGGTCTTGGAAATGGGCATGAAGAATTGAAGTGTGTCTCAGGGGCAGAGTTTCATGTAGGTGGGTTCTAGAGAGGATTTGACTGTAAATTATTGTAATTGGTAACATGTCAAATTGGAAGAAGAATAAGTTGCCAAGGTATAAATGGTCATACCCATCTCCATCAAACCTGCACATGAGCAAGATCAATTAGACATTCATGAGAGATGAAGACATGTACATTAATATCAGCTCTCTCTCGAAATTAGAAATTGCCATACACATGCAGATGATCATTGCTC
>Ga0209611_10005975_pt1 | contig 20152 bp, 18 predicted proteins | sample S1TSphgellanicum_3_FD_187693 | JGI IMG/M metagenome (GOLD analysis project Ga0209611, IMG submission 187693) | Host-associated microbial communities from peat moss isolated from Minnesota, USA - S1T2_Fc - Sphagnum magellanicum MG (SPAdes) (version 2) | ecosystem: Host-associated > Plants > Peat...
AAGAAAATGACATCTTGTCAGATACTACACTTGATGATCAATCAAAAGACTTTCACTCTTCTAGAGGAGCTACAATCGCCAAGAACACTTGCAAAGTTGAGGGATTTGTGGGTGATTGATCATGTTCAATTAACTAATAGGATCAAACCTCTTCCACAAGGAAATTCCCACCCAAGATATGGAATCATATGTGAAAACACATTCCATGTGCATTCACAACCTCATGAGAGGATTCAGAATTAGGAACTAGAAGTTACACCAAAATAACTTCACCAACTTTGCATCAAATGGATACTTACATCACCATTAAGATAATATATGGGATTTTACAAGGATTTTCTTCCAATACTTTTTCATCTTGGAAAAAGGCACTTGTACTTCCAATGGAACCAACTATTCAACTTATCCCACAAGGGTAACAACAATTTGAAGGATGGGATATTTCTCTACAGAACCTCTTCAAAGGACCACTTTTTAATGCTACAATAGATAACTTTCATGACAAAGAAAATGTTCCTCCAATCCTTCCTTTTCAAATATACATTCGATGAGTAAAACATTATATTATTTTAAGAATCTTTATTTTTCCTAGGTTCATCAAGGATTTTTTGATTCAAAGGTGGCCTTTTCTTGGGCTTTTTTTCTCCTTTGGAATTCCCTTTCCTTCTTGATTTGGGTGTTGGCTCCTATGACCCTCTTCTTTGCCCTCTACGATGCCTTTTATGGTGCCTTCTGTGGTGGTTAGATATTGGCTTTGCTTGGGCTTTGGCTATCTTGTACTAGTTTTTTTTTAAACCCAAAATGGGATTTCAACTTCTTCCTCTTTCCCCCAAGAGGTTGAGAGTTCAATTTCATCTAGAAGCAAGTTGGTTTTCTAATAGTGGGGGAGGGAGGGGCCAAATTTAAAAGACCAAATTGGTCGAATATGAAATTTCATTTTTAAAAAAAATCCCTTTCATTGCATTGCAACTCTTAATGGTCCATGTCCATATCCAATTCCTTTTTTAATTTGTCAAAATTTTATGTCTGAAATAAAATGCCAAGGTGGCTCAATGTAAATTATTTTCCTAGCCTTCATCATTTGGCCCAACACATCTTCAAATCTCAAAGATCCATGAAGTCTTATTTTATATGAATATTTTTATATTTCCTTCTCTATTCAATCTTTTTATTATGAAATAAAAAACCACACTCCCTTATTGTTTAAATTCATCATCTTTTCTTTTCCTTCTTATTCAATCTTTTTTTTTGAAATTAAAACCACTAATCCTTTAATTTTAAAATCCATTTACTTCCCCTTCTTTATATGCCAACTCCAGTTACAAATCCAAAAGGTCAATCAACTATTACTTTATATAGCCATTTTTTTCCTTCCTTCTTTATTCAATCTTAATTTTTTATCAAAGTTGCCACAATCCCCTAACCTTTAAATCTACCATCTTTTCTTTTTTTTTTCCTTTACTTTGTTTTTTTCTTTTCAAATTAAAGCCCCACAATCCTTTAATTTTGAAATTTGTTTATTTCCCCCCTGTTTGTATGCCAACTCCTCTTACAAATCCCAAGGGTTCATCAACTACTATACTTCATATAATTATGTTTTCCTTTCCTTTTTTATTCAATCTTATTTATTATGAAATTGAAAGCCACAATCCACTAACTTTTAATATGTTTATTTCCCACTTAAGTTGCATTAAAGCTTCATGTACAAATCCCAAGGGTCTATTAACTCCTATTTTATATAATCATCTTTTCCTTTCCTTATCTATTTTATTTTATTTTTATATGAAAATGAGTCTATCATTTTCTCCCTTTCATTGCATAACAACTCCTTTTATAGTCCCCCCCAAAAAATCATGAACTGATAAATAGTTATAGTCATGATCCTAACAAGTTTTTCAATCATTTTGATATTCCACGTGTTCCAAAATTCATACCTACCCATTCATTAACACCAACCCTTTTATTCCATTATATTAAAAAATTAATGCCTTCAACAATCAAGATTTTTTTTCCCACCTAAACATATTGTCCACATTTGTATTTTTTGTATTGTGATTTAACCTCCATTTATTTGAGGATGAAAGTTGAACATTTTGCAATGTTTTGTTTTGTGTGTTCAAAATAGTCTATAAATGTTTGTTTTTAGTCTTTCTATGTTGATCACAACGGTAGATTCAATGGAGGTTGAAATATTCCTTGATAATGGGCTAGTTCCTTTCGTCTTGTTTGTGAAAGATGCAAGGGTTGTTGTTCATGACCACATACCCTTTCATCTAAACTCAAACTTCAAATCAATCCCATTTTGCTAGAAAAATGGTATTGATTCAATGGGAGAAGTAACAAAAGCCATCTTGCAAGAGCCTGTTTAGAATGCCTCTAGTAGAAAATTACACCTTTCACTAAGTAGGTATCAAATTATTGGTGGAAAAAAGAACAAAGCTTAGCCTCGATTAGAGGCATCAAGATTTGACAATGTCAAAGTAAAATCAATGATCCTAAAGTTGAGTGATTACATAGATGAAGATGTACATGACGTTCTAAATCCAGTTGTGTTACAATCATCGTCATATCAAAATCTTTTGTGTTTGGGTGTCAATGTTTTAAAAATATCAAGCATTGTTTTGTATTTGAAATGATTGACATTTGTCGATGTTTTCAAAAGGGAATTGCGACATTTAGATTACGATGCCATTTTTAGGAAAATTATGCAATATCTACCTCCCAAGAATGATGAAGATGCTATGTTTGAGTTGCCAATAATGAAATTTTCTTGTCGTTGATAGGTTTGATGCAAAGCATGGACAAGAAACATGATGGTCACCCTTGGTGTAAAACAAACTACAAGCATCAATAGCAACAATCATTTGAAATTTAGATGTTCCTAACAAGTCATGTTTCTTGTCAAAATTTATAATGTGTTTACTATTTAAGGAACAATGCTTACAATGAAATTAACTAAAGAGTTGTAGAAAATTCTCTTGAAGCAAGAGAAAAGCTTCCAACTAATATTAATTTTTTTGTGTAGACATTGCAAGTTTCCACCAAAATGCATGGCAAGGTGTGCACCCATCATGTATTATGTTTTGCATCAATCAAAAACCATGACACAAGTTTGCATCCGCCTTGGGAGTTAGGAACATTTTTTAGTTGCTACAAGACCTTTTCTTCAAAACAAACAAATCACACATGATCTCATACAACATAAGTACAAAAGTCACCCACTTCCACACCATTTGCCATTGCCATGTCTATTAATAAGACATTTTTTGGGTCTAAGATCATTGGCCCTAATGATGGATTGTAATCCAAATTACAAGGTGTGGAATTTGATTTATTGTTGGAAAAGTTTTCCCCTTTGCGTTTTCTAAACATTCGAAACCAAATGAATAAACTTGGTAGTGGAACCAAACATTTCATTGATCAAATATTGGACTTGAAGAAGTGATCTTTGTATGATTACATCCAAGACAACATCTTCCCTAGTCAAAGTAGCCTTAAAAGCTTTCTATTTAAGATGTCTATTTATGGTCCTATTATTGGGGTTGATATTGTGAAGCACATGCAACCACCAAGGGGGTTTGGAAGGAGTACGGTTGATATTTAACCATTGCAAATGTGTTAATAGTGGACAACCATGGGCTAACATGTTTATGATCCTTTTTATTGTTGTGTTCGAACCATTACAATTTGTGAGATGCAATTTGAAGATGTGGAAAACACTCGTTGAAATCATGAAAGAACATGTTGTGTTAAATGTGAATTTCAAAGGGTTCATGGTAGATTCTATTCATGTTAATATCAATGTAGTGAAGATATTATGTGGGAGTGATGACTTGAAGATCCTTATGGAGAATCAAGAACGCACATGTCTTTATCGTTGAATTCAATCTTTTGATCAACATACAAAAAGCTGATATGCCTTAAATTTTGTGACAAACATATTGAGGTTTGTTATGATTATAAAATTGCGACAACATTAATTTATGTAAAAGTGAAATATTAAACAATTCATGTTTGGTGGTTATCATCTAATGTTACATGACGCACTCCCAACTCCTTGAAGGATTCAAATGTGAGTCCAAGTAGAAGACAACGGAAGAGGGAGGAGTCGGGGCACGTTCCTTAGTTCATAACACTTTGAGGGGTAGAGGGGCATGTTGGAGCTTTGGGATGGGACTAGGAAGAGTTGACAAGCTTCACTCACTCACACGGGCCTGCACACAACCCACACAAAGTGGTTAGTGCATAGTTGGAACACCCTTGGTGCTAGGACGAACCACGGGCAACACGAACACATTAGACTCACCACGGCTCGGACTTGGGGAAAGCCACCACCTTCCCCCTTATAGTATACTTTGTGGCTAGCCACGAAGCCTACATTCAAATGGTTTTTCTCTCTCAGGACTCCCAAGTGGGAGTCCCGAAATTGCGCCATTTGCGACTTTCACGACTTTGGAGCCCCATAACTTTGCGAGCAGACCTTGGATCAAGATGCGGTTTGAAGCAAAGTTGTAGCTCTCGTTGAAAGCTTTCCAACGATATATAACTTTTTCTGGTTGGGAGTCAAACTAGCAGTTTGACTCCCGGCCCTTCTTTTGGCCATAACTCATGTTTCAGATATCCAAATGAGTAATGCGAGTTCATTTTAGACATCTACGTTCCAAGAGCTTTCCAATGATATAAAGAACGTCACAAGCCATTGAGTTTTGGCCCCTGAAATCGCTTTTTGAAGTTTCGGAAGTCCATGGGGACTCCATCTCCCAAAGTGGGAGTTGCCTTGGGAGTGTGACGGTTCACTCCCTCATGCTCCCTCACACTTCGTTACACTCCCGAGAGTATGTGATGTGACTCCCGAGCTTCTTCTTGGCCCGCACCTTTACAAGCCCTTTGCCTTGGTCGTGAGCCCAAGGCTAGGGTTGCGACATTACATGTGAAAACAACATTCATGAATTAACGATTGGTTTGCCTTTTGGCACTTTTGTTATCCTCAATGGGGGGAATATGTTAAAATAATGAGTTTCCTTTCGTTCCAATTGATTATTTAATTATTGTTGATTATTGTGTTTTGAAGTTACATTTGTAACATACAAATTTTCTTTTTGCAAACCTTGAATGTGTAAAATGTTAACACGCCAACATGTAATTTGGTGAAAATTGTGCATCATGCATGGTCCATGCAATCTGGCAAAAAGTCTATTGATTTTTATGATACAACAACTAATGACTTCATTCAAACATTTCTTCAACAAACACGATATAGATATTACCTCATGGGGAGAAGTAAAAAACATGGTTTTTACAATTATGAGTTGTGTTTACAAGCAATAAATTGATCAAGTGACCTTCAAAAGATTGCATAAGCCCTCGACAACATTGCATCCTTTTATACCTTTCAAAGCAAAATGGTAGGCTTTAAAAGGGAAGAAAAGTTTGGGACATGTAAACAATAATTTAGAACTCCACTAGGTTTTATGGAGGTTCACATTGAAGTAATCAAAATAATTTTTTTGTCCTTCGTCAACATGCATTGATGTTTCATGATTTTTCACAACAGTCATGCCTCCATCATTTTCACAATGTGTTTCTACTACAGACATGGAATTCACTTTTTCTTTTCATATCATGAATGGGATCATGCACATGTATATGGTCAAATGATGATGGATAAATTGATCATCATGAATGTGGATGAATGTAGTAGTTAGATGCACATGAATGTAATGGATGAATATATATGACATTGTAATTATTTTTGAACATGTGTTTACTTTATTGTTCATGGCTCATCACTCAAAGGTCATGACCCAATTACACTCCTCATAGAAGATGGGTCCAATAGGTTAGCAGAAAGCAATGAGACCAACAAAGTGGTTATAAAAAAGAAATGCAAGTTTGCAAAACATGTGCTTCTAAAGGCACCAATTATTTTTATAAATTCGGGACATTCAAATTCCTCTATCAATATTCTTCTTTGCAATTTGTGGGAAATTAATGAGGATGAAAAAAAATATAAAGTGCAACAATAAAACTTTCACAATTATTCTTTAACAAGGATTAACCAAATACTAGGGCACTCATTGGGTCTTTAATGGCACCAATAGTGATTTTTCAATTGAACTTCATGCTAATGCATCATCTCTAGTAGAAGAGTTGGTTCGCAAAAATGACTTTGATACTAAGGAGGATTTGCATCTTATATTATCGCCCAATTGTAAACAAGGGCATGTAATCGTTGGTGAGAAACCTATCCAATAAATGTTGTGGGAAAATTAGTATTACGGAGACTTCAAAAAGCCACAAGTGCCGCCAAAATTTCCAAATGTGGATGTGGCATTGAAGATGCATGCTACCAAGGGAAGTCCACAAGGAGAATTTAGTGATGATGGAAAAGGGGAGATCGAGAAGTTTCCCGTTCCACACCAATACTTGGATCCACAAAAGATCTTTTCAATATTGCAACAATCCAAGCTTGGAGGTGTTTCGAGCTTTGAAAAACATGCTTCAATTCCATTTTTCACTATTTTGCAAAACATAGACCGTTGTCCCTTAGTTATTTGATGACGTGAAATCTTTTCATGCTTGTTCTATTAACACCCTGACATATCATTCAAACATAACAACATTCCTTTTCACTAACAAAATCGAACTAAAATGTTTTACCCATTTGCAACAACGTGCATAGTGAAGTTTGTAGTCACTATAATTTTGGTTGAGGATGTTGAACAACTTGTCCTCTTGTCCCAAGTGGAAAAGTTGTTTTGTGTAGGTGGATTTCAAACTAGGCATTGGCCATTTACATCAACTCCAAGTATTTCCCAATGGCTGTTTCTAAGTCACGAAAGTTTTTCTCAAGTTGGTCACCATTTGATCAGAATGGGACCTAGTAATGAAGCACTGCAATTCCTTTTGCCAATTTTTGCAGAATTTTGCATCAATGAGTTTGCTACTGAAATAAATCACTATTGAGATCTTGTGAGCAATTCAAACTTGACCAGCACATGATGCCTAGTAAGCACTCCTCTTGTGGTGGATTCTGCTCTAGGTCAAAAGTCTTGCACATCTACCAAATTCTTTGAAACTTTTGCTTATGTTAAGTATATCTGGATGTAATTGGCGCATGTTCTAGGTTTGTGTCTTGTGGGATAAGGCTCTTGTGTCTCAAAGTTTCCATTCATAAAGAATATGTGACTTCTTTAATTCTTGGAATGTGGAAAGTGATGTTTCTGATTATGGAATGGATGGGCTTTGGTTAGGTATCCTTTTGCTTGTGCAAGGAAACAGAAGGTAATATATTACTAGGGCCCAACAAATAGTGGGAAAACCTTACATGGCTCTTCATTGTTTTATGCATGTTGCAATTAGAATTTACTGTGGTCTTTCTTCAACTTCTTGCAACAGAGGTATCACATCTATATCTGACTTCACATGTCTTAGGGGGGAGGTTGTTGCTGGGATTACTGGCTGACAAAGCATTGAAATCACGATGGCTTTATGGGCAGGTGTTTGACAGGGTGAATGCAGAAGGAGTTTATTGCAATCTGCACACTGGGCAAGAGAAGAAGAATGTGCCTTTTGCCAGCCACATGACATGCACAGTGGAGATGTTGTACTTGAAACCATTGTACTTGAACCATCAGTGGAAGGTTGCAGTCATTTGATGAAATCCAAGTGAGTAATTTTTCGTGGGCCACTCATTTCACTCCTTTCATAGGATAGGATACACAAATCACTCTTCACTCCTGGACATGACTTAGTTTCTTGTTCGATAAATGAGAACTTTGTCTAGAGATGGAATTGAGATGTGGATTGCTAACACAGATGATGAGTGATGAGCACAAGGGTTGGCCGTGGACACGTACATTTTTAGGCCTCCAGGCTGATGAGATTCATGTATCAGTGACCCTAGTGCAGTTGCAGTGATGTGCAGTCTTTATGCAGCCAAAGGTGATGAATTAGTCCAGAACAATTATGAGCAATTTGGCAGTTTGGGAATGATGCTGCATGCAGAGGAGCAGTAGGTTTGGGGGCAGCCTGGATTAAATTTTCTGCATATTGTATAACCTGCACAAAAAGGATGATAGGACATTTGCTGCCACCGCCATTCATGGCTGAGAAACTGCTGATTTATTTGACCATGTAGTGTGCAGGCAAACAAAACCATAAGGTCAGCCAGCTGGTCTCTTGTGGTGCAATTTCACAGACAACAGCTTATTTGTGAAGAAGATGGGCTACCTGAAGAAGGGATGCCAACAAAATGACAGAAGATTCACTCCGAACCCATTATGAGCATGTAGAATGCCCTGAGGATTGTCTTGATGCAACCCTCTTTATTGGCTCTAAATTAGAGATACAATGTATGCACAAGTGTCTTCATATGACATCTTTGTTTGCTTCACAATTTTATCTGATGTGGGTGTTTAACTTCTTGCTGAAGATGATGACCATGAGTCGCTTTTGATGGTAAACACAGTGCGACGCTTTGAAGCAATGTGTTTGTGAGTTTCACACAGCATGTTTATAGATGGGTGCAAGAGTTCAATGTTCAAAGATGGACTCCTCTTTTAAGTTTGCACATACCATAGTGACATGTTATGCACCATACTTTCTGGAAAATGCAATTAATTAAAATTTACTGCATAACTTTCCTGTAGCAGTGGCTGTGACTTTCCTGTGTGTGACTCATTGCATTTGTCTTTGGCTTCTTCCAATTTTCAGCATGGAAGGATCATACAACGAAGTGTCAATTTAAACAATATTACAAGGATTGCATTACTCAAGTCGTGGTTTTGTGTGGTATGACATTGATGTTTAATCACATCAAAAATCATTGTGTTTAAGCATAACCTTGCAATATATGCATGAATGGGTGCAACATTTGTGGTCAGTGGTAGGTTTGTCAGGATTGATCAGAATAAAAAAATGGGCAGAACACACAAAAATAACCTAAAATTTGAGGAAAAGTCATAAACTACACCCTCTTGCAGAGCTCAGCTGATTATCTGAAATGATTCCAGTGTTGCCACAAATTGCATTATTACATGGGCATCCCAGAACTCAGCTCAATACAACAATAACATAATTGAACACTGCCCAAAGGAGAAGCCAATTTGAGAGGCCCTATCTATGGGACCGCCACAGACATCCATATTCTTTCCTCAAAGACAAGCTGCCTGAAGAACAGCTAAGTATACAGCCCCTAATCTGCTCGTGATTGGCCAGCACGAGATGACAATATGATTCCCACAATAAGTCCATACAAAGCGAGTGCCTCAGCAAAGATGAGGATGAGGATCATACCCACAAACAGCTTTGGTTGTTGTGCATTTGCTCTGCACAAGCACAAACTCAAAAATGTTAGTTCCTTTGGTGCAATTTAAGACAGCCTTCCAGCTCTCTCTTATCTGGACATGAGCCTATGCTGTGTAAGCATGATAGAGCTCCTATGAAGTAAACTTGTTCTCAATTAAGTTCACTAGTTCTATGGGGAAATCCATCAGGACCTCAAAAAGGGAAAGGTGAATGGGAATGGAAGGGAACAAACAACAAACCTGACACCAGCATCACCAACAATGCCAATAGCCATGCCTGCTGAGAGACCAGCCAAGCCACAAGACAAGCCTGATGAAAGATGTGCATAGCCATCAAACACATAATAAGGCTTTGATTTTGGGTTTATTCCAGTACTGATAATCACAGCAATAATGAGGCCATAGATACCCAACACTCCTGCCATGACTACAGGCACAATTGACTTCATCACAAGCTCTGGCCGCATAACACCCATGGAGGCCACTCCTACTCCACTCTTAGCTGTCCCATAAGCTGCTCCCATGCCTGAAAGCATGCAAATCATTCTAATCTTCATCAGATACAGGAAGCAAATAGAAAAACAATGAACTCACAAGTTTGTGCATTCTCTTCCTCTCTACTTCGTTTTCCAAACAAGTAAACATCATTACTGTATGACATTGAGTTCAAGTTGAAGCCATGACTGTAAGCCAGGATGAAACAGGCCAGAGGGTCAATAAAAATGGTTACTCATTATAAGCTTGTTTTCCAATTGACAGCTGCGAGGCTGTACATCTGGATCCCAATTGGGCTCAGCAAGATATACCTGCTTCTCTTCTTCCATGCTCATGTTCTATGAAAAAATGTAGCAGGTGAAGCAAAAATTTGTTTGGTTCATGAGCAATGATGCAAGACCTGAATCTATAACACATCCCTTGCCATTTTGCAAGCTACAGTTGAATGGCTTCATGCATGACAATAAACCGGCTCTGATCGAGGAAAATGATGGTCCCAGGGGGCATATACATATTTATTGGATAAAATTCAGACTGTTACCATTCACAAGGAAAGATATCAAAGACAGGATGCTAGAGGAAAAGCAGATGACACTAAGAGATGTTCACTGTTACTTTGCTGCTGGATACAAGGAAAAAAGTTAAGAGATGAACCAACCCTTAATGCATTTCTCATAATCACTACTGACATCAAGATGGAGTGTGTACAAGACAACCCAGTCTGTGCAGCATCAGGTTCGAGATAGTGACGTACAGGAGAAGACAAGAGCAGCTGCAGCTCCAATGAAGCCAAAGAAAGGAGCAATTTCATCTCCGCTGAAAACTGTCGACATCTTGTGACCAGATTCAATATAATAGGATGTCCAAACAGATCAAATTCACTGTCAAAACCTGAAAGGCAGGTATGTGTCTAATCTCTGAAACCTGTTGCACAAAGACCACCATGACAAACTATGTATCAAGAGCAAAATCACAGAGCTCATGGACGCTGCAACACTTCCAATATTCAGATCCTCAACCCCTGAAGCCTCGATAGTAATGAACTGGTTAAAACTAAGCCCCTCTCTCCTCAAGTTACAGTCAAAGAAAAACAGGCTAGGGCTCCTGAAGACTGCACAGCAAGGAGGTAACAAATGCTTCGTCAAAGCAAGCCTGATTTTCTAAAGCTCTTGGCAGTTAACGATTTTCTAAAGCCAGATGACGATGCTGATGAACAAGTCTGAATAGAACCTCAACCAAAAAAACACAAAAACCAAGACGGATTCATTCCAACAGAACTCCAGAAGCAACGCCAACGCTGTTATACTTGAGAAACAAAACCTCCAACTAGAATGCGAAATCAAAGAACAGATGCAAAGAAAAAACTGACCAACAGCCGCTGGAGAAAGAACCGCCGCCACTCTTACGGCACAGATCACATATCGATTTCTTACCGGTAGTGAGATCGATAGCAGAACGGGATGAAAGACAATGCCACAAAAAAAAAAAACAAAACAAAACAAAAAACACACACACAAGAAGGTGCCAGAAACAAGGGCAAAACCGACTAATACTACCTCAAAAAGACATCAAAATGCTCCAAATTTTGCAAGGATTAAAAAATCGAGGCTTCTCCAATCCAGCTTTGTGTCTCGGTGGCGGAGTGTTACCTAGAAGCCGCGCGAATACGAAGCCCGGATCGATGGCGTTGCGCAAGAAATACACGACACGGCATTCCTTTCCCCTCCTGCAGATGGCCTCCTCTAACGGGTGGTAGACACACGGAGAAAGGGGATGAAACAGACGCGAATTCATCCAAATCATCCATTCCGTGACGAGAACTCAGACCCCAAAAGCACTGGTTGAAGATGATTAAGGGATGTTATGGATGAAAAGTCCGTGAGTGCGCCGAGGGGACACGCCATCAGCTCGCATGGCGCCGCGTCGGCGCATCCACGAACAATACGATTTTTCATCCATACTCCTTTTTCCATCCATCTTGACTTGTTGCTTTTTGCATTCCAAAGGAATGAGCTCCTCTGTTCCGCTTTTCATTTTGTCATCCATTTGTGTCAGCTCGTTTGAAGCGTTCCGCAAGAGGATGTCAATGGATGATACACATCTATTGAGTCTTGTTCTCTCATCCCTAGTTATCTGTTGCATTCAGTAGGCGGCTGCGAAATTATACCGATTTTCATCTGTATTGCTTCGTTAATTTTAGATATCCGATGAACATATGTCCATTTTCATCCTCTGTACCTTGTTGATGTTGGCATGTCCAATGAATGATGTCTAATTTACATCCGTCTTTACTTCGTTGGTTCTACTATGTCCGACGGATGTATATCCATTTTCTCACCTTCATCGCTCTGGATTTGTTTGCTGCTTGCAGCATCCAAGATGAATGCGTTGCTTCTGTTACGTTTTTCATTTGTCATCCCTTTGTATTTCAGCTGCTTTGACTGGAACTACGGATGATAAACATCCATCAGGCCTTGTGCTTCTCCTCTCATCGTCTCTCTTCCCTTCCGCGCCGCAAGTGTCTGTGCGCGCTTGCGATTGTCGTGAGAAGGCGATGGCGGCAGCGATGAGGTTGTTGGACAAGCTCGCGTAGAAAGAAAATCGTCAGTAGCACTTTCCTAGGAGGAGCTAAGAAGCGCAGTGGTATGTTAACTGATTTCAGTTTCGTTTTGTATAATTTTTTTCACCCTCCCCCCCCCCCCCCCCCCTTCTTCTTCTTAGAAAAGTTTCAGGGTTTGTAGTTCTATTAGGTTGAGGGTTTTCAAGGTCAGTTGTTGTTTTCAACGGTGCATTTTGTACGTGTATCTGGCTAGTGAGTGTTTGGATGCTGCCTTTTTCATGTTGATTTGAATCCATTTGCATCATCTTATCAAGCTTCTCTATGTATCAGTTCCGTTGGATCTAGGAAGATGCTCAATTAGGTCATTTTGTTTCAGCTGCAAGGTTTTGTTGTAGTATGCGCAGAGATTTTTTGAGATCTATTGTCTCAGTGGTACTCCGATCCCGTCTATCTGATAATTTGGCAGTCCTGTGTCCGTGACTGCTGCTGGCGGACTGCTTCAGATGTCGTAAGTGTGAACTAGGGTTTCAGTCGGATTGTTGGCGTCTGTATATGACCTTGCAGCACTATAGGGAGTATTCATGCACATGTATTGAGCACAAAGAGGATTTTTCTTTTCCATAATAGGTGACCTTGTCTTCAAAAGGCGACCTAGCAAGGGCTAAGAAGATGGACTCAGGAAGGCGGCAAGGAGGTGGTTATGCCCTCTTTGCACAAGAGCAGCGACAGCGAGAGCGGGAGCAGGTATTTTCATTAGAGTTGCTCTCTCGACTTACAGATTGGACAAATTTCTGATATCCGAACTGCTTTGTACATACTTGGATTTGCCTCAGAGAATTTTTGTTGGATCAAGGGGTTATTTGCATTCATCTCTTTCTCCATTTCTTTGTATAAATCTGAAAGATGTATCACCAATCCTTTTGTGGACCATGAGTGACAGGCGTATGCAGATTCACTGTCTGAAGATTTGGGTGAGGAATTCCAGCTCCCCATTAGTCATAGGCCAGTGGAGAATTTGGACACTTCACACTTGGAGCAAGCAACCCTAGATACCCAGCTCTCTTCCTCCAATGTTGGCTTCCGCCTATTGCAGAAAATGGGCTGGAAAGGAAAAGGTCTTGGCAAAGACGAGCAAGGTTTGTTGCACACTTTCTTTTTCTGTCTTGCCCAATCCTGTTTTTTCTAGTGATGCAACTCTTCCCTACACCCATGCAGAGCAGCTTGTTTGACCCTTGGAAACACTGCTGTTCAGGCATAGTTGAACCTATCAAGGCTGGAGTTCGGGATGCAAAGCTTGGGGTGGGGAAGCAAGAGCAGGATGACTTCTACACAGCTGAAGAGAATATACAACGGAAGAAGCTGGAGGTTGAATTAGAGGAGACGGAAGAACAGGCAAAGAAACGTGAGGTATATTGCAATGCATCTGTATGTAATAGTTCGTCTTTCTCTCATGGATTGGTAGAAAGTCTGGAACTGTCTTAGGTTCTGTGTCCAGTGAATGCAACCTGTAGGATTGTTCCTGGTGTCTTTATCCACTTGTCCTGAGCTTGAGGGATAGATGCCAGCAATGCCAACTCAATAATAACCTCCCTTGTCCTGGTGATAACTCATGAATCCCATAGTTAACTGGAGGCAAAAAATGTTGGAAATCTCCAGCATTGATGTATGGGCTAATGGGCTGAACCGGGGTTGCATCATACGGGTCTCCTTGCTCAACGAGCAGGCATCTGTAGGCTATGAGAGTGTATTGTTGGTGAAGGGAAATTGCCTGGCAAAGAGTTGTGAGAGAGAAGCCTCTGGGCCCTTGGTCCATGTGTGGTGCGCTGTATTACCCGGATGGCACTTGTGCCCGGCTGCATGCGTACATCACAGGTGGAGGCAGAGCGTGAGCATAAGATCCAGAGTGAGGTGAAGGAGATCCATCGCGTCTTCTATTGTGAACTTTGCAACAAGCAGTACAAATTGGCTATGGAATTTGAAACACATCTCAGTTCATACGATCACAATCACAAAAAGGTAATTATTTCCCTAGCTTTGCTTTCAAAACTTGTTCAGTAGTTGTTGCTCATGCTCAAAATTGTGAACCAAATTTTGTAGTCAACTATGTTTCACATGTTCCCAAGCATTCTTATTGCAGCTTGTCCACATCTTTAAGTAGACCCTTCCATTTTCTTGAACATGATGAAGTTATATGATGCTGTTCATGGCACAGCGCTTTAAGGAGATGCGGGAATCGCAATCGAGCAGGAGCCGTGATGATCGACAGAGACGGGAGCAAGCACGGCAAGACAAGGAGATGGCTAGATTTTCTCAAATGTATCCTGTTGCTCTCTGTGTGTGAGCAATGTCTGGGTCATATCCATGTTCCTCTTGTGATATGGAGCTCTTGGGAATTGTCCTTTGGCAGCCTTTGTGACATGGATCATTAAAAGATCAGAAACCATCTGAACACAAAAACCATAAAGGACTAATCTCTTGTCTTGTTCTAGTATAAATCTCATCTTATTCTTATTTCAAACGAAATTGATGATTTCATATCATGATCTAAGATAACTCATTGACCAGAAATCCTGAACTAATGTTAGAAAGAGTTGTCCAGTGATGTCTGGATGAGTATTGAAAGTTGATGCTTACATAGGCAGAGTTCCAAGGAGGTAAAGGGAGGCAGGATGTTCTGTCTTGACTGGTATTTAGAGCTGAAGCACAGCGGCAACAGCAGGAGGCAAAGAATGCAGGCAGCAGTACAACTACGGAGATTGTACAAGAACAGCGAACTAGTCTTAAATTTGGATTTGGCTCCAAGCCAGTTGCATCCAAGGTAGAAACTTCATTCTCACAAGCATTGAATATGACTTAATTTCTGTTGTAGCACCTCCTACTATATTAACAAAGACAAAAAACCAAAGCTCAGTTACGTTGTTTAGTTAGATAAAGCATTCTTATTGTGCTTATCAATGTAAAACACCACTGACCAAGACATTTCAATGTTACTTTTGTCATGCAGATGTCCTTGGGTTTGATCACCAAGAAGTCTAAAGTGGCGACTAAAGTTGCAGCAGTTTTTAGGGATGACAGCGATGAGGAAGCACAGTAATTTCCTGTGCCATGAAGAGTGGTTTGTTTTGGTCCTTTTGGTTCAATTTGTGTGTTGCAATGTGTTGTATCTTGTTTTTAAGTGTGTATCTTTGTGTTTAGGCCTGCCTATGATGGAAATTTGGGGGTAGTGGACATGCCAGCACCCATAATATTTGTATCTTCAACTTAGAAAGATCTTCTCTTAGTCTGCTTGTGGCTGGTTATCTTACTGTCTGGAGCTACGGGAGAAGATATCAGGTCTGCCCATCAAAGGCCCTTGTAGCTATTCGCTCACCTTCTTGTGGACAAAAAGAAATCAGGATCTGCTATATTAGAAAGGGCTATATGAGCTGTCTTCTAGTTTTCTTTGCATCCTGATCCTCCATGTTTTATTTTCCATTTTCTCAACCTGTCTTCTTGACTTTTGGCCATCCGGATAGAAAACTTGTTCCTCACATTTGGTCTGTCAATCTTTACACAGTCAATTGTTATCCAAACTGGATGCTAATTGTGCAGTCCTTTTTTTCATCTAACACCCACTTCTCTTCACATGTGAGTATTAAGTTTTTGAAACCAACTGTTAGGTCAAATTATGGCAACATCTTTGAAACTTTTGTTACAGGACGTCATCCAGGAGAATGAAGCTGTTGGCTCCATGAAGAAAAAGTTTGGAAGATGTTTAGTTTTCAAGGGCTTCCTGGGAAGAGGTATGTTTGTGTTCTTTGCTTTGGTGCATGTTCTTTTCAACTTTGACAAAATGTTGGGCTAGTTTCTAGTGGCAGGGCAACATTGTATTAGAGTTTTGGATATACTGGTGGATTTCGAGGAACCATGGAGTGTGTAATGGAACTAAACCACCATCTACAGTTGGAACTTGTTGGAACTTTTGTAAATTATGAGTTACGATGTTGATGCGGATGTTAAATTTCAATCACATTTAAGGTAATGACCAACTAGCAATAACCATAATGTTGACCTAAACCTAGACCAATTGATGATCCTTTCAAAAGGGGGTCCAATTCTTTAATTGTATAAGTGCAAGGGTTGTTTTAAGTTCTTTAGTTGTATGAGTACAAGGTATTTTTGAAAGTTTGCAAATCAAACACTGATTTTTAAGTCATGACAACTCAACTTTGGGCAAACCTCATTCGATAAATAGTTGTGGTGTTGGATGCATTTTGTATCATTGAACAAAAAGAATGGAAGAGGTTGTTTCGTTAATTTTTGGTTTGATCCCAAGATAGAATAGGACATTTTGTGATTCTAACTTGGTGAACTATTATTAATTCAATGCACTACCATCAAGGTAGGCTATCAACTCATAGTTCCACCCTTGATGTATTTAGCTACCAATTTATTGGTTCCCCTCTCCCCAAAAAACAAATCCACAAAGTTTCCCCCCTTTGAAAAGGAAAAGGAAATGGGTCTTTTCAATATTGTTGATTGCCTATCATGGTTTTATTTTTTCTTAATTATGTTTTTCCCCAATTTCCTTTTACACTAATAACCCACTCCACGAGTGTATGTACCTATTTAGGTGAGTTATTGGTATTCAAGACTTAAATGTAGATGGAAGTGATTCCGGGCTTAAACTAGACCAAGCCCCAATTCTTTTGTGAACTAGAAGGCTTATAAATCTCAAAAACTAGTTTCAAAACTACATAAGAGGTCATATCATTTCTATTAAAAAATTAGAAACCATCACCAAAAATTCCTTTCAAAAGCAAGAACTAGACAACATTGGTTTGAACAATAACAATAGTTGGGCACGAATGTTCAAAAACCTTAAGCAAGGCCAAAATGAACCGACACCTACCTATGCCCCATGAAGGATGGATGATAAATGATGAAAAAAACAATTTTCTATTGGGTTCCAAACCAATAGTTAATTAAGGTAGGTAGTAAATACAACCTTTACTTATGTATAAACTATCTACTCGATTAATAGTCACCTATTTTCCTACCTATTTGCCTTTATATAGGACCTATTTCTTACAGAATGTGTGCCCAACGTGAAACTAAATATTAACTTAGTTGAGGTTTCATCCACAATTGAGTCATAACAAGCATCCAATGGATGATGTGCTAGTGGGTTTTTGTTCAATATCGCCTTTCAATGGTGCCATTGTATGTATGATCATATCCCATTATAACACATCGTAGAACTAACTCCAATAATTATTAGTTCTACATTTATTGTAAAGACCAATTACAATGAAATCCCCATCTTTTTCATTGGCTTCTATTCCATTGTCATACTTTTATGGCTTGAAAGTTTTATCAAGGGAGATAACATTTGTCTCCACAAGTGGAGAAGGCCTTTACTTGGTGTAGGTTTGGATCCACTCCAAGTGGGGTGTAGCCATGATAAAAGGAGGCCAAATAGTTGTTGAATGTAATGAAAAAATGTACCTCCATTATCTTGAAAAATAATCATTAATTTGTGAATTGATTGTTTATCTTTTGAAATTGTGTTTACGTTACTATGCACTACTAGTGAAAATCATTCAATCAATTTGATGAAAAAATGAATTAATTTTGTGAAAATTAAATTCCATTTGAATGAAAATATTGAATGATGTTTGCATGCACCTTGAATTGAATTGAAATTTCATTCAATTAAATTAGATTCAAATTCTTAAATTGAATTGAATTCAAATACATTGAATGAATATTTGATTTGAATTGATTTGAATTTAAATGAATTAAATTCCAATTCAACTAAATTTTATTCAAAAATTGGATTAAAATTCAATTGAAAAGAAATGGGATGCAAATTGGTAGAGAAAGTACTGAAAATAGGCTCATGAATATGGTGTTAGAAAAAATAAGTTAAGACACAATTCCAAAAGGAAACATTTCCATGCCTTTTACTTGGGAACAAGTTACATAGATTTTGGGTTGGAATTTGGTAAGACAAAATACTATGGGTGAGGGTGAAAGCACATAATGGTGAGGGGATGATAATGTAATCACACCATACTATTTTACAAGGGTGTTCATGTTTGAATTTCAATCCTGTTATTTTAAAGAAGGGTTTCACAATGTTTTTGCAGATTATGGTAGGCCAAAGCACAAAGAAGTCAAATGTTAAAGAAACTATATTTTTAAATTTATATGATATGATGTAAAAATATATTACTGCAAAAAAATTGCATGTAATAGTGTATCAAAACAAGTAAATATAAATTTTAAATGATTAAATAATTTTAAATCTTTATGAAATTTGTAATATTTATTAACATTGTAATTATATACGATTGAACTTTGACAAACAATGTGAAGAGTTTGAAAATTATCATATTGCAAATGAGTTTTTTAGGGCATTGATGATAAGTATGAAATAAATTAAATTTTTGACAAGCAATCATTTTCAAATGAAAGATGATATGAAATGTGAAATGGAACATTTTTTAAATTTCCATTTCAAATGTTTCTTGGATGATTAATTTAAACCAAAAACTAGTGTAGTTTAAAACAAGAAACATGTTATATTATATTATGTTTCCTTAAAAAATTTAATTAACTTCAAATAATTTAAATAATATTAGCTTTGTGAAAATTAAAATATAAAACTTAAATATCAAAAATGAAACCCAAAATTAAATATAACACATTTTGGAAGGTTTATATTATAACATTTGTTGTGAAAATGCTCAATTTGGCTTTTCATAGTGTGTTTTCACCTTGGGAACTTATAGTTGTCCTACATGAACTAGCTCCAATGAATCATTGTCATTAGAATTTTTTTTTTGAAATTTTTTTTTAAAAAATTAAAAAATGCAATTTTCAATTGACCTTTGATATGAAATCATTAACATTTTTTGTGATTCAATAGGATTAAAAAAAATGTTGAAACATATAAATTGATTTTCACATTAGGATTGACAACAATTGACCATTTACAATCGAGAACCAAATTCTAGATTAGATGGGGTTTGAAGTTATTTAAGACCAAACAAAAATTAAACCCAATTTGAATGGTATAATTTTTTTTCACGTTTGTTTTTTACTTCATATATTTCATATCCAAAAATATGCATAAACATATCATAATCAAACCTAACCTACCCTTCCACCTTTGAAAAAAGGAACATGCATGACTCATCATCACATGTTACTACATGATTTTTCATTGGATTTGTAGGCTTGTTTCACAAGTCTTAAATTTGCACATGGGGGGCTTAACCTTACATCCCAAGTTTATAAAAAAAAGAATTTAAAGGTCAAATTGTAAATTAATTGTTATAACTTTGTTTATAAATGGACCCAATTGAATCTAAATTAATCAAATTTGATCAAGGGTTAGTTTTGATGCATAATCGAAGCCCCTTACACCTTCCATGCAAAACTTTAAAGGAGAAAGAAGTCTTATATACTAAGATTTTTAACATAATAAGATGTTTCATGCTTTCAATTTTGTGATGCCTTTGCAACACATTTTTCCCTACACCAATTTGGAGTTGCAACCAAGGGCAGATGTGAAGTTGTAATCCGTGGTATCAAGTGCATTTTGGACCTTCACCTTGACTGGGTGGTTCTTTAGCTAGACGTGGTGAATGCTTTCAATTTAATGTTGAGAAGAGTCATATTTCAAGAACTTTGTGTAGTAGATTAGGACATCATACAACTCATCCCCTTTGTTAGTGCATGTTATGCATTTGAGTCTCTCTTGTTTTATAATCATCAAAATCGTGAAGGTGAAGTCATAGTC
>Ga0209611_10005977_pt1 | contig 20150 bp, 12 predicted proteins | sample S1TSphgellanicum_3_FD_187693 | JGI IMG/M metagenome (GOLD analysis project Ga0209611, IMG submission 187693) | Host-associated microbial communities from peat moss isolated from Minnesota, USA - S1T2_Fc - Sphagnum magellanicum MG (SPAdes) (version 2) | ecosystem: Host-associated > Plants > Peat...
ACCCTAAACCCCATCTTCATTTTCTATTTGAAAATGGGGTGGGGTATTTTTTTGCCCAATTTTTTCCAAGCAATATCTTCATTGTTTGAAGGTTTTAATTGCTAGCCTATTTATAATTCCCTTTTTATATTTAATTTTTATGCTAATTTGTAATACCTTCATATTTTGTATCATTTTATTGTTAGCTTGTTTGCAATACTTTCATCATTCTTAAGGATTATTTTTTGGTTTGATTTTGAATGTTGTTTTTGTAGGAGCTTCGGTGGTTTCATATGACAATGATCAAATAGAAGTACAACCAAATCATGCAATAGAAGATGAAGATTGGGTGCATGAAAGGTCAAAGTGGAAGTGCAAGATCAATGGATGCACCCACACTTATGCGACTGAATGGCTACTTCATCAACATTTGGACAACAAACATAGGCTTTGCATGGAAGTAGGCAAATCTTGCCGTCCTTTCATTCGTGTTGGGGGACCAAGGCAACAAAATCACCATGCTATGAACGTTCGAATTTTGAGCAACCCACATGCAAGGCAAAAGCGGAATGAAAAGAAGGTTATCGATAAAATGAAAAAGAAAGCAAAGTTAAAATGGGATGAACTCCAAGCCCAAGCGCAACAAATGGAATGGGTTAAACAGCCTTTGTTGGTATGTTTAGCCTCCAAGATCTTGTTGGGCATCATTGGGATTCTAGCATGGGAGGTGGTGTTCATCCCACAAAATGCATGAGCACGCGTTGAAAAGGATGAAAACCTTGTTGAGATAATTCGAGCAAGCAAAGTTGCTTATGCAAAGCCTTTGAAAATTGCATGGGGTGCTCGAAATTGGACATTAGCCTCTAATAAACACAACTAAATCAAATAAATGGATGCAATATCCAAGTATCACAATTCCGAAATCATTCATGGGCGGTATATTTCCATACTTTAAAAAAAAAAAAAAAAAACATTGTTTGCATTTTAACATTGGAATGTAATTTTTTTAATTTATTTATTTAGTGTTAGGCTTCAAGGCACAACAAAAGAGGCTTTTGTTGCAAATGTAATTCAACTTGTGCTTGAGCATCGTTAACTATTTATTCATCACCATGCAACCAAAGTTTTAGAAATTGCAGCAAAGTATTGCACCAATATGGGCATTCCTTCTAATTCATGCTTTTTAATTATAAATATAGTTTTAGTGCACGTATGCACCATTTTGTATCGAACCATTATAGATTAACTTAGCATGATATATTTTTGTCACCATCCTTTTTATAGTGTGGTTATTTGAACATTTTTGTATCAATCCACTTGTTTTAATTTTGACCTCTAATTTTGGGATTTGTAGATTTTGGGTTAATCTTATGCCATGTTGCACATGATACCCCCATCCATTATGAATGGATTACATTTACAATAAACCAAATGAGCAATACCTTCATCTAATAGGGTTAACACATTTTATGGCTATGCTAGAGCATTTAAGCAATACCTTCATTATCCTTATCATGAAATACTCACACAATAACCTTAACAAAAAATGTAATATAATATTTTTATATAATTACATTGCCCATTTTCATGAAAGGACCCTTCGGTGCATAAATTAGTTTGTCTATGTAGGTATTGTAATCTTTTGATCTTTTCTTGTTTATGGTTAGGTTTTCCACAAAGTGTTTCAAATTGCAATACCCACATATTAACCAACTCATGTTCATGTTCCATTACCCTAATCCAAAATTTTGCTTAATATATGTTTCAAATAAATAGGGGGGACATTAGGTTTAGGGAAAGTAAGCCCAACTTTTTGTCATTAATTGTTTTAAAGTAACCTTTTTCATAACATTTAGATTATTTTCATGGAATATTTTTTAAATGAATTTATGTATTCACATACACACATATGTCTAATGAAATTCCTATTTTTCTTTTCTTTTTCATTAAAGGAGAGGAGGATGAAGGTGACTCCATGACAAAGGTATGAATGATAAAAAAACCTTCCCACTGGTTGGGGTCCCCCCCAAAATTAGTTTTAAAACATAAGTTGATAGTCTGTACACAATTTAGGGTTATGCAAAAATAATTCCAAAATTAAGTTTAACGTTTAATTCTAAGAAAATTATTGAATTCTTACATGTGCCCCTTGATGTCAAACATATTTTTTTCCACACCAAGTCCATGTTGTTAAAAGGTGATTTCTTTGGGTTTTGAATCTCAATATATTGAGATTTTGAAGCACGACCCATGTTTGAAACTATGCCTTGAGCTGATTGTACAAAAAATAATAATAAATTGATATTGACGTCCAAAATTTTATATTTGCAATATGTTGAATTACATGTTAATTGTCATATTCAATACTAATGCAAATGTACATGTTTTAAATACTTAATTTGTATCCTTCATCTAAACCATATAATCATGCACATAATACCCTAAATGCTAAGTATGGAAAACATATGATATGGTCTATGGCCATAATTAATTGTAAATTTTAAATCCATATTATCTATGGATAATCTAAATGTAATACCCACATCATAGTTAACAAACTACGCTATTTATGGAAAAAATAAACACAATACCTACATGACAATTTAAAGATGCACATTGTATATGGGGGAAAACTACAATACCCACATTATGACCCTAATCCACACTATATGTGGGAGCCCTAAATGTAATACCAACATGACAATTTAAAGATGCACATTGTATATGGGGGAAAACTACAATACCCACATTATGACCCTAATCCACACTATATGTGGGAGCCCTAAATGTAATACCAACATGACAATTTAAAGATGCACACTATATGTGGGGGAAAAAATGCAATACCCACATTATGACTTTAATCCACACTATATGTGGGGGGAAAATACAATACCCACATTATGACTTTAATTCACACTATATGTGGGAGCCCTATATGCAATACCTACATGATAATTTAAAGATGCACATTGTATGTGGGGGCAAAGTGCAATACTCACATTATGACCATAATCCACATTATATATGGGAGAGAGAAATGTAATACCTACATAATAATTTAAAGATGCACACTATATATGGGTGGCGAAATGTAATATTAACATTATGACCCTAAATCCACACTATCTATGGGAGGCCAAAATGCTAAATCCATATATCAAACATGGAACATTCTTAGTGGAATTTGATGACCATATTAAAACCATTCAGGGAAATTGATTTCTTTAAAATAGGAACAAAAAAATAAAAAAAAGAAGAAAATGATTAAGAAAAAAAATCATATTGTTGATGTTAAAGGATGATATCACATTCAAAGGCGTTGTATCTTGATTTGAAAACACAACCTAAATAAATCAACACACATTTTATTAAGCCTTAAATTTAAACCCTAAATAATCCTAATGATAAATGCTCTCAACTTAATGATTATATAAACAAAACTACAAATGGAATACAAAAAACATTTATAACAATTATGTTTTGAATTTTAAAGTTAATCAATTAAAAATTATAATGAATGCAAACATTAGCCTTAGAGTATTAAACTAATTACCCCAAAAATTTATATATAAACCTAAAATGTTTTAATGGTAAATGTCATAAAAATTAATAACTATATAAACATATACAAATGCCATACAAAATAATCTTTTAGGAGTCAGTGATGAATTAAAATTGAAACACAATGAAAAGAAAAAAAATAAATGAATGAAATAAAAGTTTATTTTCTTACTTTTAGTGTGGTCACTTCAACTTGAGACTTTCTTCATTCACCTTCAAAAAAGATAAAATGCATCTTGTTGCAAATATTTGTATGTGAAAATTTGGCCAAATTTTCCCCCAAAATCCAACCTAGGATAGATTTTGATTAGTATTAAAAATTGTGCAAATATTCATAAATGTTTGATGTCTTTTTAACTTTATTTATCAAGCATATTCCTTAATTAAATTAAATACATCTTGCATTAAATGGTCCAAAGTGGAGGTAGAGGACTATTGTCAAAAAAAATAAAATCACAATTGCAATACCCACATTTTACATTATATTTTTGCAATTGAAATCCATAATTTGTAAGTGCATAGGTAGGTATAATGATGTGTGGGTAGGTAGGTTTTGTCAATAAGTAGATGTTTTACAAATAATTAAAATGGCATTACTGAAAAATGTATCCACTTTTTGGTTAATTTTTAGAGTAGGTAGCAGTTTAACCAATAAGATATATAGAGTTTACCAAGAAATAAAAGTTTAGCTAAGGAAAAATATAGGTTTAACTAAAAGAAATAATTTTAACTAAGAAGATATATAGGTTTTGCCAAGGGATATAAGTTTAGTCAAAAAATATAAGTTTAACTAAGAAGATATATAGGTTTTGCCAAGGGATATAAGTTTAATCAAGAAATATAAGTTTAACAAAAAGAATATAGGTTTTGCCAAAAGAGAGAAGTTTAACCAATAAGAAATATAGGTTTGCCAAGAAATAGTAGCCAAAAAATATAAGTTTAACCAAGAAGAAATATAGGTTTAACCAAGAAATAAAAGTTTAACCAATAAGAAATATAGGTTTAGGCAAAAAATAGAAGTTAGTTAGTAAGATATATAGGTTTAACCAAGAGATAGAAGTTTAGTCAAGAAAAAATATAAGTTTAACGAAGAAATAAAAGTTAACCAATAAAATATATAGGTTTTACGAAGAGGAGATAAAAGTTTTGCAAAGGTAAGTAAGGATTAATTGTTAGTTAGTAGGTAGGGTTAAGATTTAGGTTAGTATAGCAGCTAGATGGGTGGGTAATATGGAGGTTAGGGTTGGGAAAGATTTGGCAATGAAAAAAAAATGGTCAAAGGTCAGTAGCCAAAAAAGATTGACTATGGTAGAATGTTGGTTGACGTAAGGTTAAAAGGTGAATGAAATAGAAGCGAATCATCTAGCCCATCCTATGGATAGAACGGCCCGCCGGTGTAGACATGGGGGTTGAATTCACTTTGGCCCAACATTGGTACATATCTTGTAAAAGGGGGAATAGACATGCGAAGCGTGACAAAACATGTTGCAACCGGAATTATTTTTGGTTATTTTTTTAAGGTTTCTAGTGTGAAAAGGAAGTCACATGTATTTTTTTAAACATAAAAAATCACATGATATTTTGTCTTTTATCATTCATTGGAATGTGTCTCAATTTGTGGAGGCTATGATCATGATGGCACAAATTAATATAAAGGAATGATGTTTTGGGGATAGACTTGGTTGGTTTCTTTTTTTTTTGTGTGGGATTGTTGTGGCATTGGTGATGGAATGATACTACTTGACAATAGAGATAAAAAAACAAGTTGTCAAGAAGCTAAATACTTAATTTATTTTTATAATTTGGATAACAAGCTTGACTTTCTCAAAAAAAGTCCTCCAATTTTAATTTTTTTTTAAAAAAATTTAAAAAATATTTCTATGTCAAGGTTTATGTAAAACATTTCAAGAAATGTTCATTTCAAAAATTTTGAAACCTATTAATAAATCATTTTTGTGTCTAAAAACAACCATTAGAGTGTTTAATGAAAGCTTTTGAGAACTTTTTATCCATTGCATATTTTTCAAATTAATTCATATGTTTCAATGGGTCAAAACGTGTAATAAGAGTTAAAAAGGGCGTCAGATGTTAAACATAATAAGTCAAAATCAAATACTTATTTTTTTATTATTATCTAAAACCATAGAATTCATGGCAAGTTAGTTTTTTCTCCTTCTTATGAATGTTAAGGAACTTAGAATAGAAATTCATTTGATTTTGGTTTTAATGTAGGACATTTGAAAATGTACAAGTATTGTGTCAAATGGAGTCAATTTTGCAAAGGATTATAACAAAGATTCATATAATATTAAAAAATTCATTAAGAAAATATTGATGATATGAACATATTAACCACACTCTTAAAGCACTCATACTTTTTTAAATGTGAAGTTCTAAAACCTTAAAAATTCAAAGAATGTTTCAAAATTGTTTCATAATTTTGTAATTTCAAAGTTCCTTTACCACATATAAAATGGGTTATAATGTACATGATGTATTAAGAAAAGTTATAACTTAAAATTTAATAAAATTAAAGAATGTGAAAATTTAATTACTAGTGATGATTAAAATTTTGATCATTTTTCAAGATGAAACATTGAATTTTAATGAATTTTCACAATTTAAAAATTGAAAATTTATTCAATAATGACTAAAAAAAATGGATGCATTGAGAAAAATTTAAATATTTTTAAAAATAAGTTACAAAAAATTTCATTTGTATGTAAAAAAAATGTTTTAGTAAAAAGGACTTGTAGCCCTTTTCCAAAGTAATCCTTTTGGTTCTTAGTTATAGGGTTTGACCCCAATGATATATTAGGAACCTTCAATTATTAGAAAAAAAATCTATTTTCAACACCAAATTAAATCACCACTTTTAAATGTGAAAAATTAAACAAACATTACACTTATGGTTCCTATTTGTGTGATTGCACCCATATGTCAATTTTTTTCTACGTTGAACAAACATTTGTTTACAATGTATTATGAGATGGGTGTTCTAACCTTCTTTTTGTTGCATGTTTCTATTTTGAAGAGAGAAACATATTTAAACTTCTATGTTTAGGAGCCCCCCATGTTCCAAAAACATTGGTGATGCAGCAATAAAATGCTCCTTCTAAATTTTAAAAAAAACTAGAAGTGTGCCCCTTCACTAATTAATAGAAGCATGAATAAGTATGGTGCGATTTGTAAAAAGGTATTTGTTGAGGTGAAAAAATGTTTAGGAATAGAATATGGATGCAACTAATGGGAGAATTGAACATGCACCCAAGAAGGTTCATCTTCTTTCCTTGGTGGGGTGAAGATGGAAATTTTTATCTTGTGTTCTCATCATGTTCCCGACCTATTCCCAATGGGTTTTTCAAAATGTTTCCCAAGTTCCCAATGTGTTTTTCATAGGTGTTCCCAAGAACACCTCATTTTATACCATCATTTGCATCAATATTTCCTAGGGTTGCAACAACTTATGAACCTTGGGTGAACTAGCACCGACATTGGTAAATGGTAAAATCCCCAAAATGCATTTAAATTCCTTGTAAATATCACAAATATCCCTTGTTTAAAACTAAATCAGGTTTTTAAAATCCAAATTTAACATTTTTGGGGCTTCATATGGCCATTAAAAAACTTCACTAAAAAAGGTAAAGGTATTAGTGCAGGTGTTTGTTCACCTTGGCCAACTTGTGATAGGTTCTAAAATTGTAAGAAATACAACAACCGATGTTTTATAATAAATAAAAATAAGAAATATGTGAAAACTATTAGGTATTAGTTGCAAAACATTAATTTTGTATTTTTTATTTATAATAAAATTTTAATTTAATGTGAGCAAGGTTTTGATTTTTTTTTTTTGTGTTTCTAGGGAGTTTATTTTGATGTTGTGATTTAAAATTTTCATTTTTCATATTTTGAGATTCTAAAATACACAAGAGTAATGACAAACATTAAATAAAAGCAACGAATTAAATGTGGTATGGTTAACAATAGTCAGGGTTGTGGACCCTAATCACCCGACTTGGAATGTGAATGTCCCCATGTACCCTGCCCCTCCCCCCCCTTCACACCAAAAAACCCCATTAGCTACTTCTTCCAACTTGCCTACCCAAAACCCTAACCTTGCCTTTATTCTTCTAAACCCAAGTTTTTTCTTGCCTACCCACCTTTCCAAATTTCATTATTTAGCTCCCTACCCATTCTCAACAACATTCATATCCCTAGACCTCCCCGAGACACATAACAAAGTCATCCTTGGTGGGTGACAATGTTCTTATCAATGAATTTGTTCTTATCAATATCACCATATCCTTGGGGCAAAATCATTTCCATGGGCACATCCTTGAACTGGCCCAATCTTCTCCCTAGGGAATGACCTCTCCTTAGGCCCATCATGTCCTTAGACATCTCACCCATGTGCCTATCTTCACCATGGGGCAACATTTTTTTCTAGGCCATATCCTTTCTTCGGCCCCATCTTCTACCCATCTTCTCTTTGAATAATTGTCTTTTCCCCAAGCCCATTTTCAACCTCAAGCAACATCTTTTCCTTAGGACACATTTTCTTTTTGCCCCCATCTTCCTTTAGGAAAGCCCATCTCCACCTCAGGGTAGTATCTTTTCCCCAAGACACATCCTCTCCTTGGCCCCATCTTTTCCTTGAGAAATTGTCTTTACCTTGAGTTCATATTCACCAATAGAACGAAACAACCATTCCTCAAGGAATGTTAACATTCATTGGGCATATGATGGTTCCTTTGGAAAATCCTAAACCCTTAAGACTTTTGGCAATATGATCATGGGGGAGGTTTGGGAACATTCATTAACTATATGATGGATTTCCTAGGGAGCTCATATGCATAATTAAGAGCTTAAGGTTGGCCAAGAATTAGAAAGCATTAGCCTTTCAATTTCTTCCCACCAACCAAGTCAAACTTTTGTTTGAGGCTAAGGCTATTTCCATGCAACAACAATGAAGGATTTGTTAAGGGGCCGGTGCCAAGGTTGTCAAAACTTAACATGATGCAACCATTTTGCATTGAGTGTCACACCAACATCTATTTTAACGTGTCCATTGTGTTAGTCAAATGGATGCATGATAATTTTTCTTGACACTTGAATAACCTTTGTTACAATTGGCAACTAAAAATGGATTTCAGTCGCTAATCTTGCAATGATTAAAAATTTTCAAACATTGCAAGGTTGGCAATTTTTGGTCGTCAACTTGCGATGATTGAAATTTTTTCAATCGCCCTTTTTTATGGTGATTGAAACTTTTCGATCACCACAAACAGGGGGCATGTTTTATGTTTTTGGAAAGCCCTCAACAAGCCTTCATCAAGGGCTTCCCAAAAACATATCACACACCTACCCTTTCTTGGTGACCGAAAAGATTCAGTCACCATTAGATAATGGGGGTGTGTCAAGTGGCAATCAAGTTTTTTTAGTTGCCACCCAACACACCCCACCATTGGATGGTGACTAAATTTTTTTAATCATCAAAGAGGACATGGGTGGGGGGGGGAGATGATTTTTTTTCAAAAATGATTACATGCAACTCCTTTGCTTTTTTGGTGACTGAATTTTTTTAGTTGATGTCCAACATACCCCCACCATTGAATGGCAATCGAAAGGGATGGGGGATGTGCTATCATTTTGGGGAAAAAAAAATCATCCCCCACTTTCCCTCTTGGGTGAATAAAAAATTTCATACACCATTCAATGGTGTGGTGTGTCAAATGGTGATCAAAATTTTTTAGTCACCATTCATCATTGGGGGCATGTTGGATGGCGACCAAATTTTTTTGGTCACCATCTGATACACCCGCACTATCCAATGGCAATCATATTTTTTCGGTTGCCCAAAAAGGCATGAGGGGAAAGGCATGTAATGACAACAAGAACAAGGGGAGAACAAAATAAAAAGAAAAAGAAGAAGAGTGGAAGAAAAAAGGAAAAAATAAAAATGAAGGGAAAATATTAGCAAGACTAAGCAAAGGGAGAAAGAAAAGGCAAGAAGAAAAAAGAGGGAAAATGAGGGGGTGGGGATAAAAGAAGAAATGAAAAAAATCACAAGGTGGAATTAAATGAAAAAGGAAAACAAAACAAAAAGGGGGGTTAATAACCAAAGAAGAATTTTTTAAATAAAAGGAGATGAAAGAAGAAAGAATAGAAAGTGAGGACATATGAAAAAAAAGGAAAAAAACCAAATTTAGGGGAATGGGGATGAAAAAAGCAAGAAAACAAGCAAAACAAGGGGGCAAAAAACCAAATGTTGGAGAAAGAAGAAGAAAACAAAAAGAGTGGTTTTCATGAAATGGTAATTGAATTTGTTCGACCATGTCAAATGGTGACCAAAATGGATTTGGTCACCACTAGATTTGATCGCCACTGTTGGATGGCAAACAATGTGGATTTAATTACCACCATCAAATTTGGTTGTCACTATCAAATGGAAATCAAAAGGGGGGGGATATGACAAGCCCCCTTTTGCTTGTTTCAATTGCTCACAAAGATGGGTGATTTAAAGAAATATGGTTGCCATCCAACCGTCACAATTTCTCAAATGGCAACCAAAGTTTTTTAATCACCATAAAAAAGGGCATGCCACATGTCGAAAAAAAACCTTTCAATGAAAGCTTTCCCAAAACATGTGACAACCTTTTTTTGTGACGAATGAAAAAATTTGTTCACCATCCAAAAATGATGTGTGTATGACTAGACTTTTTGATGCCTTGGAAAGTCCAAAGAATGTTAATCCCTAATTGGTTTTGTTGTCCACTTGGGAAAAATAATGTTTTGTAATGTTGTGAATCCACCTACCACTGTCCAAAGATGCAAATCTCACAATGAAACAATGATCCTGAATGGAAGGTTAGGCCTCATCTTTAGGAGATAACAATTTAGCACTTGCATAAGTTGCCTTCTTGTGGCCACTAGCAATCATAAATTGCCCACTCAAAGTTGGGAGTCCTAATTATATATTGTATATATTTTTGTGATTATGCATTTTTCAAAACTTGCTTTTGCAAGGAATTTATCGCAAGGTAAAAGATGGATTCCTTGGGGAGAAGATGGAAGATTCCCTAGTGAACTTTATCCTTGACATTATTGGGAACATCTAGGCAAAAATAATCCAAATTATTTTCCTTTGGGGAATTTGTTTCCGTACATATTGCCTTTTTGGGGGAGGGGTGTTCACCTTTCTCCCTTTGTTTTGTAATCATCTCAAGGATATGTAAGAATTAAAGGAAGGATTTATACTTAATTTTGTTTATCTTTGCATAACTATTATTCACAATAAACACATTTGGATTCCATTAAGGAAGATCATGTAGGAATTTAATTTTCAACACTATTAACCATAATTGAATATCCACATTATTGTTCAAACGAATACATTCCATGTCACAGGAATTCCAATTTTGCCATGTTCATCAAAGACCATGAGTATATTAAAAAAAATTATGATAAGCAAAACATTCAATAGTTAAGAAAACCATGTTGATCTTGTAATAGATGAAACATTGATGGGGAAATTGGTGAAAATACTTTCTTATCATTTGTTCCAAATATTGCATCACAAGCAACAACCTTTTCATGCCATAAATCCAACATTGATTTTTTTTGGTATGGAGTTCAAAACATGTATTTGATTAATCATGGATTAAAATGTTAATTATGAACTTTTCAAATTTAATGGTCAAGATCAAGTTTTTTAAACAAAACATTGGAAATATCTTATCACACCCTACTTTGAGGGAGTGTGAGGATGAAACTCACACTCTTGAAATTGGGACTTGGGAGTCCTCCGGGACTCCCAAAACTTTAGAGTTCAATTGCAGGGGTCAAAACACCTCGCATTGGGGTGTTCTTTATATCATTGGAAAGTTATCAAAGTGTAGATGTCGAAAATGGGCTCGCATGGGCCATTTGGACATTTGCAGCACAAGTTATGGCAAAAAGAAGCGCCGAGAATCAAATTGGCAATTTGACTCCCGACCACTAAAAGTCAGGAATCGACTCGACCCCAGTGTGTGCAGGTGAAATGTGATACACCGTTTAAAAAACTCTCGAGGAGAGCTACAAGTTTGCTTTAGACCTCATCCCAATTGGAGGTCTGAGCAAAGATTTATGACCTCGCAAAGTCCCGAGAATCTAAACCGAGACAGTTTCGGGACTCCTCCTTGGGAGTCTCAAGACAAAAAGCCATTTGGATGTGGGTGCCGTAGAGAGGCACAAAATATACTATATGGGGGAAGGTGGTGGCTTCCCCTGAGTCCAGGCTGTGGTGAGTCTTGTGAGTCCAGAATTGCCCGTGGCTTGTCCTAGCACCAAGGGTGCTTCAAAAAGTGAACTAACCAACATATTGGTTGGTTTGATGCAAGTTTGAGTAAGTAATTAAAGCTTGTCACTCTTCTTAATCCCATCCCGGAGCTTTAGTGTGCCCCTCTACCCCTTTTAGTGCTAAGAGCTGGGAATGTGCCCCGAGTTCCTCACAATTTCGCTATTTAAGTAACTGAGACCCGCCTTGGGTCTAATTCGGAACTTGGGAGCACGTCATATCTTTTTGTTGGATCGTTTAATGATGCAAAACATCATTAATATTTGTTATTGTATCATATAGTGGTCCTAAAATCAAGGTTTCTATTAAAATTTCCAATCTCAAAATGGTTATTTGTTAATTCTAGACCTTTCAAAAGTCCAAAATTAACTAAATACATGATCCAAATGTTAATAGTAAATTTGAGTCTAAGCAATTATGTGCCAAATGGTACTTATTTGAGGTAAAATATGTTTTCAAGATTTGCATCCACCTAAAGCATAACATTGGTTGTAACATCCTTGTGGTGTTTGAATTCCAAATTAAGATACGAATCCATAATGTTGTAAATATCATGTGGGAATAGAAAATGCTTATGAGTCCATGATTATTTGGTGGGATTTTAGTCAAAGTAATGTTGTTCATAATTTGCCATATTTACACAATCGATAAACCAAAGTTAACATTGTCCATGATCCAATTTTTTCATGGCCTACCCCAATCATGGTGCATATTCAAAGTGTATAACCTTAAACGTTGTGGCCCACCGCTCGTGACAAGAAACACCTTGGTTGTCAACATGTTCCATGTAATAATAATGTAGTTATAGTTCAAGATTAGGTCCAACATAGTTTTGTTAAACCTCAAAATCACATTGACAACCAATTTTGATGGATTTATTATGTGTTCATTTCATTCTTCTTAAGGTTGGCTTCTTAGCTGATCCATTACCAAGTTTCCATTTACTTGTCCTTAGGCCCAAAAACACAATGATATGTTGACATTGTGAGGAAAGTATTGATTATAGGCACCTCAAGTGAACCCAAAAGAACTCAAGTACATTTTTTAGAACAAATTACATTTCTCAATTCCATTTGCCATCTAGAAAGTCAAGTGCTTTCAACCATGTAATGATTAGGTATGAATAATGTTTGTGGAAACCATGCTCATTTGTTTAGTTCTTGACCCAATGAAATTCCAAGCAATTGAAACAACCTTAGGTAGGGTGTTGCTGCAATTCCAAATATAAACATACAAAATTCCCTTTCGACACATCAATTGGACCAACAAATTTCACAAATATAATGTCAATTTTAGAATTAGCAAGAACGCTAAATACCTCAATCCACGATGTCCAAGACTAAACTACAAACATGCAAGTAATCCAAATGTGCAACCTGTAAAAACAAAAATGAAACAAAGTTCGATTAAATTGTGGCAAGGTACAAAGTGCAACAAATACAAGTGAAATGAACGTTGAATTCGAAAATATTAAACCTTGTTTGTAAGGCACAAATTCTTTCCATCCCATCCCAAGAACCCCATGTTTCATCCTATATCCCTTGCCCAAAGGCCTACTCTTTTAGCTAACATAGGCCCATGCAACTTTGAATATTATATTTATGTCCAAAGTTTGGAAATTTGTATCTTGGAAGTGTCCAAAATCTTGAAACACATATTTGCTATGCTATGGGCTAATCAATGAGGTCCATCGTAAGAAAAAAAAGGTTTTGCACTTTGGACATGGGAATATCTTGGATGTCATGCCTTACCCAGGAGCTATGCCAACACCTATGCCATGGAAATATATCCCTGAATTATGCCTTGTTAAAATGTTGAGTCAACATGCAAAAATGTTTGTCATTTTCAAGGTGCTTTAATGGCTCTAATTGGACGCAAAAGCATGCAAATTCAACGGCCTCCTAATTGAGAGGAAATTAGAAGCTTGCAAGAGAGAGAAATTGTGGCTATCTCAGCATTGCAACAACATCTGTCATTTTGGGGCGATTTGTAGGTTCTAATTGGACACAAAGGCATGCAGCTTTAAACACCGTGTCTAATTGGGAGTGCTCTGGAAAGTTGAAAGGGAGACGAATCTGTTGTATCAGTTCATTCAGTTGACGGAAGAAGTTCAGTCCATTTTGCATTGTCATTTCTTTCTTCAGTAATTTGTCCATCTCCTTCTTCTTTAGTATCTTCTCTAGTATCTCTTGTAATCGCTGACTTTGCTCTTCTGTAAATAATTGGCGACCCTGCATAGCTCAACAAAATTGATCAGTAAAAATGCACTTCGAATCACACTACCCATGTATTAGTATAGCTACTTCATAAACTTGGGAAATCTTGTAAGGCAATCATATTTATACTTTCAAAACAAACTCCAAATATGTTTGACTCTCTCTCTCTCAAAGGTCCTCGAGTATTTGTCACTAAAAAATGTTAAGTTTGCAATTCCCTAAATGAAGCAAACCACAAGGAATCTTCTGCAGTAAATTGGCTCCCTTGGGAAATTCAGAACCAATTAAAACTGCAATGTCAATGTTTAGAGAGTTGAGAAAATGATAAGAAGACAAACAACACAAAATTAACAGTGAGAACTGTGAAATATACATTGGAAAGACCCCAGTTGCTTATGAGCTCCAAGACAACAACTCCAAAGCTGAACACGTCTATCTTCTCTGTGAGTTCCCCATCTCCTTCAGACTCAGGTGCCACGTATACCCTGCACCTCAACCCCAATCAAAACATCAATTCCTTTGTGTTCGAGCTGCAGATGTGATGTTTGGAATTCGGAATTACACATGGTGGCATAAAAGAATATTTGCAGAACAATTCAGATTAGGATTGAGGGTCTACCTTGTTCCAGGAATGTTCTTGTGAGGTCGGGTTTGATTATGTAGAGAAAAGTTGCAGGCAAATTCAAAGTTTGCAATCTTGGGATTATAATCCTTATCTAATAAAATGTTGGTTGGTTTGAGGTCACCATGGATTATACAACACCTTTCATGCAAATACTCCAATCCCTGCGCTATTCCCAATATGATCTTAAACCTTGTCGACCAGTCCAGCTTTCGCACATGCTGCTGATCTGCATCACCATACCCGTTTACATAAATCAAAACACATATATCAACATTGTTTTTAAGACAACTAATTGTTCACATTATATTCATTATCATTTGAAGGATGCAGTTGGCACTGGTGAAAACCATCAAGTATATTTTCGTAGTGTCTACCATGTAATTTGATATTTCAAGGCACACAAGTTAAAAGCTAAGCTACTTCCAGCATGTTATATACCTCTTCTGCATTAGACTACAAGTGTACCTCCAATTCAACCTCAAAGACTTGAAGTTTAGTTGTCACAATTTAGATTCCTTTCAACACATACTAAAGAATATGTGATACATCATCAAAAGTCCTTTAAGTTTTCTTTTCAAATTGCTGGTTTAACTATAAATTCACCCTCATGTAATATGCATTAAGCTTCAAGTGGCAAAACACAATATATGTGAATCAACCCTACATGCAAAAGGATGAATATCTACCAGACAAGGCTTGACAGAGACATCCATTGGGTGGCAATTCGTACACCAGAATGTGATCATTGCCTTTGAAACAACAACCAAGGAGCATGACAAGATGGGGGTTCTGAATTGCAGCCATGAGCATCACTTCCTTCAAAAACCATTGTAATTCATGGTGTTCACAATGTCGCTTAATTGCCACCTCCATACCATCTAGAAACGAACCCTGGGCAAATGTTCCCACAATAACCAGTTAGATTTCACTTGCTTCCATAGGTAAAGGAAATCAATATATCAATAGTTCAACAACATCAGAATTCCCAAATTGTTAACAGGGACAGATTTTGAGCAATTACTTGGTAGGACATGAGAATCTCAACATGGAAACAACCACTAATGATCACATCGATCATCTATGTACCTTAAAAACAGCACCACATCTGGCCTCCCCAAGTTTGTTGTCATCATGGAAATCGTTTGTTGCACTTTTCAATTGCTTATAGGAAAAGAGCTTTGGCATCCCTTGAACTTTCAAATTTTCTGTCACAACAGACACACATGCATCTATATCAGTTATAAATATGTGTATACTACTATCAATCTGCAAAGTCTGCAAGAAAGAATATATTGCATAGGCTTCAAACCTCAAAGCTCTTATTTCATGGAAGCATACAGAGTGGTCATCCCCAACCTGTAGGACTAGGCTAGCTAAGAAAAAATGGAATGCATGAAAAACCTCAGTTGTTCTCTCACCTGATATCAAGGGGACATTGGCCTCTAACCTGTGTCAACACAAGATCACACATCCACAAATTTCCATCTGTCAACATGATCTTTTTCAAGCACCAAGAATGTATGCCTTTACCATATTGTATGCCCGAAATTAATTTTTAAAGTCAAGCCATATTCTTAACTTGTAATCTTAACCCAAGGTTTACATATGAGAAATACTACACCTGTTAAAGAGCTCTCTAGGTTTAGGTTGGTGGAAGCCACATAAAAATGTGATATAGAATCGAGGAGATCATTTGTGATCACTAGTGTTGTTATAAATAAGATCTTATGAATGGTTATAATACAAAGGAAATAACAATGATGATTAAATGTGTTGGATAAGACTTTAAAACACACGCAACATTGAAATAACTTATATTTATCATTGGAATTTGTAAAATTGTATAAAATTACCTGGCAAGTTTCAAACTTTTGGATAGAAGATGCTGATTCGGGGAGAACAAATGCTTGAAGGTGTCGAAGTGCAATATTCCCAAGCTCCTTGCTTTTGCAACATTAAGCATCTTGTAAACATCAATGAATTTTGGTCGCCTCTTTGGATCGAGATCCCAACATTGGGTGATGCAAAATCGTAGGTCATAAGGACAATCATTTGGTAGTTGTGGTCGAATGCCAAATTTTTTGATTCGATCATGAAGACCATCCCTTTTTTGATCTATGAAGGGTTGTTGACCAGTGAGAATTTCTGAACAGACCATAGCAAAGCTCCAAACATCAGCCTTGGAAGGAAATTTGGGATTGTTGTTGTCTAAGACTACTTCTTGGGTGAACACCTCTGGTGCAGCATACACACTAGTGCCCACCATGCGTGTTTGTGGTGATGAAGTTGCTGTCTTGTTGTAAAATTTTGACTCCCCAAAATCAGCCAATTTCACTTGTATGTAGCCATCAGAACTCTCTGGGAGAGGTTTTAAGAGAATGTTTGAAGGCTTGAGGTCCCTATGGACAATCTTCTGGGGTCTCTTGCTATGGAGATATTGCATGGCTTTGGCAATTTGCAACATTATGTCAATTGCCACATGCAATGGAAATGGAGTGTCATCTCTTCTGTTGAGGTGGGTGGAGAGGTTTTCAGGCATCGATTCCATCATCATGTGGCACTTATATCCCCCTTGCCAATGCCAAAAATATTGCACAATGTGCGGGTGACTGCAAACCTTCAAGAGAGTGACTTCCTTCTCATCACTTCCAGCAATAAATGATTTGAGTGCACAATTTTGATTCAACCATGTAACCTCATTGACTGCACCAGACGAACCGCTTCCCAAATGCTTGACCCACACATTATGCTTCAACTGAGGGCCCACATCTGGAGCAATTGGATCTCCTTTAATGCGGAACAACAAATAGGTTGCAAGAATATATTCCCGATGGTGGGTAACAGGAGTTGATCTTTCTCCATTAGGCGTTCGCTTCTCTTCCAGTACTCCCTGAAGCCTGCTGACTAGATATTCCTCATCAGCCTGAGATGCCTTTTGCAAAGAGCTACCTTCTTTTCTTAGCTTTTCAAAAAGGGCTTCAAGTTGCATCACTGCTGTTTCCACCTTTTGAGTAACTCCAGACCCTCCCATACCTGAGCTGTTAGTTGCAATCTTTAACATATGTGTCCACCATGAGAGGTCAAGCAACAGCTCCAGTACTTCTTCTTTAACATTTGCCAAGGTTATTGCTGCATCAAGCCATGGGAGAGTTTTGCATACGCATCTTTGTTGTAGATTCTCCACACGCTTCACCACCAAGTGCAATTCTTCACAAGCACTCCTATAAATATCCGGTACTAGCACTGTACCCAAGGCCTCATTGAGAAATTCTACGGCATTCCTCATCTTTCCAAGTTGTTTTCTCAAGTACCTACACAATTGTTTGTTCAACTGAATTTCATCAAGACGCACCGCAAAGACTAACTCTATTGCGGACAGTACTTTCTGTCTCTCTCTCTCTGCATCAATTTTCGACTTGTTTAGTCCTTTTGTCACCGCCAAGTCTAACCCTAATGTGGTAAGTACTTTCTCTCTCTCTGTCTCTGCATCTCTATTTGACTTATTTAGTTGGTTTGTCACCGCCATGTTTTCTCTAGTCTACAGCAAATCACAAATCACTCCAAGGATATTATTCAAGAAGAGACAAGACTCTTTGATTTCTTTCAATGAAAAAGAGTGTCCGTCCACCAAAGTTGAAAGCTAGATTTTCTTGCAAATCTTCTTTCTCCTGCTCTCTTGAGGCCTCGTTCAAGCTCAATGTTCTCAATGTTTCTGGTGAGTCAAAGAACTGTGGTCCAAAGTTCACAAACAAAGAGTCCAAGCTAACATACAACCTCTTTGATAGAAATCGAGCTACCACTACCTACTGCACGCCACAAATCAAAATGGAGTAGTCAACTAGCTGATCTCTGATTTTCTTGTCAAAAAAGCCAGTCCACACATCTACAACATTCTACAGCTCATGATGTCTTGCACATTATGAACCACGAAAGAAACAAAAATCTAATTGGCAATCGAATTGTGAGTAGAGATTTTTCACAAGTTTGCATCATAAATAAAATATCCAAAGAACAACATAACAATTCAATAAGAAAAGGACAATGAGAGAGCAATAGAAAAGTACAGAAGATGTGGTACACCACCACTCTTTAATCTGTTACATTATATATGTTTTCCCGTCCTCGTTCCTGCGTCCTGAAATTCTGGACTGACCCTACCCTTCCCCTACGTTATACATTGACTCTTTAATTTGGAAGGAACTTGTTGAGAGGACTTGACATATTCCCAAGATACCTGCCAACTTCGTTGAAATATCTGCCCATTGAAGTACCTACAAAATACAAAGAAAAAATTATGTGAACATCTTTCATTCAAGCATCTACCATGCCTAGGGCCACACAAGTAACTTATATCATGAAATTTATTCTTTGCCGTATTTGGAAGGAGCCGTGTGAGGAAAAAGAAAAATAAAGATGGAGAGGTCAAAACTCAAGATGTCTTGGTTGGAGTCAAATTCAAGGTCCCTATATGATGGAGTTTGTTCTTTTCTTTATTTGGAAGCCGTGTGAGGAAAAAGAAAAATAAAACACGGAGAGGTAAAAACTCAAAATGTGTTGGTAAACGCCATTTACTACATGGCGTAAAGTAAACGCCACGGCGTTCCAGCAATAAGGGCTCATTGGAGGTGCAGCTGAGGGAGCCTTCATGAGAGTGTCAGTCCAAACATGTTACCTCACATAAGGATCGAGCAATAATTTTGTAATATTTATTTACTCTGTTTATTGCTTACCATTTGTGGATGCATGGAGGCATGGAAGTTGGTGAAAAATAAGTAGACACGAACTTCCCATCGAGGGCAAGTCCAAAAAGTGTTTGGTACACATAAGAACAGTGACTAGTGCAACCAAGGGTTTGTGTTAAAAAAGTGAAGCAATTGGAAGGAAGTGAGTTTTTGTTTCGCTCAAAAATGGAAAATGTGGTCAACAACATAATTTCATTTCCAAATGGTCCAAGAGAAATTACCAGTGTTGGGCGGTTCTTTGAAATTGAAGGCAGTTGTGAATTTTGGTTCTTTAAATATTTCGGAATCAAAGAACCACTGGTGCCAGTTCTTTGAAAAAAATCCAAATAACAGAATCATTCATTCCAGTTGTTTCAGAAACCTCAAGGATCTGATAGTTTTCATGAATAAACTGGCCATCAATTCTTTGGCTGGTTCGTTAACTTTTTAATTTCTTGAGAGCTGCAATTGTATAGCAAACTGGTTATTTGAAAATTTTGAGAATTGACAGGTAAGTGAGTTTATACCCAGGTTGATAACCGGTAAGTATCTGTCCCTCATTCTAAGAACCACCCCGACATTGGAAATTATGTCCTTGAAAGCTCACCCATTTTAGTGTTAAAAAGAGAGGTAAGGTCTCTAGTCTTTGCATGTCTGGAAGGAACAGAAGACACTACAAGTTGCAAAAAAGGCTAGGTTAAAAACAT
>Ga0209611_10005978_pt1 | contig 20148 bp, 16 predicted proteins | sample S1TSphgellanicum_3_FD_187693 | JGI IMG/M metagenome (GOLD analysis project Ga0209611, IMG submission 187693) | Host-associated microbial communities from peat moss isolated from Minnesota, USA - S1T2_Fc - Sphagnum magellanicum MG (SPAdes) (version 2) | ecosystem: Host-associated > Plants > Peat...
CCCCAAATCCAACCTAGGATTGATTTTGATTAATATTAAAAATTATGTAAATATTCATAAATGTTTGATGTCTTTTTAACTCTAAATTTATCAAGCCTATTCCTTAATTAAATTAACTACATCTTTCATTAAATGGTCCAAAGTGGAAGTAGAGGATCGCCGCTAAAAACAATTTTGCAATTGTAATACCCACATTTTACATTATAATTTTGCAATCAAAGTCCCTAATTTGCAACTGCATAAGTAGGTATGATGATGTGTGGGTAAGTGGGTTTTTCCAATAAATAGATATTCTGTTAATAATTAAAATGGCATTACTGAAAAATGTATTTACTCTTTTAGTTAATTTTTGGAGTAGGAATTAAGTAGAATTTTAATTAATAAGATATACATATTTTGCCAAGAAATAGAAATTTAGCCAAGAAGAAATATAAGTTAAGCCAAAAGATACAAGTTTAACCATATATATATATATATATATAGGTTTAGCCAAGAGATAGAATTTTAACCAATAAGAAATATAGGCTTAGCCAAGAAATAGAAATTAGTTAGTAATATATATAAATTTAACCAAGAAATATAAGTTCAATCAAGAGAAAATATAGGTTTAACCAAAATATAAAATTTTAGTCAAGAAGAAATATTGGTTGGCCAAGAAATAGAAGTTAGTCAATAAGATATATAGGTTTAGCTAAGAGATAGATATTTATCCAATAAAATATATAGGTTTTGCCAAAAGATAAAAGTTTAACCAAGAAGAACTATAAGTTTAACCAAGAAGAAATATATAGGTTTAGCCAAGAGGAGATAAAAGTTTTGCCAAGGTAAATAAAGGATTAATTGTTATTTCGTAGGTAGGGCTAAAATTTAAGTCAGTAAAGTAGATAGGTGGCTGGGTAGTATGGAAGTCAAGGTTGGGAAAAATTGGGAATGAAAAAAAAATGGTCAAAGGTTAGTGGCCAAAAAAGATTGATTGTGGTAGAATGTTGGTTAACATAAGGTAAAAAGGCGAATGAAAAAGAGGCGTATCATCCAACCCATCCTATGGATAGAACGTCAAATTAGTGTAGTCATGGGGGTTGGTTCATTATGGCCATTTTTTTCATTTCATTGTTACTCTCACTTCAAATCATTATTTTTTATTTTTCTTTTTGCATTGTTGTTTGTGTTTTCTTGCATTTTTAAAAAATCTTTTTATTAATGTCATTTTTTTGTTTTGTGTGTTGATGTATTGTTTGTGTGCTTTCATTGCTCCTTGTCACAAATGCCTTGAAACTTGCAAAGCACATTTGGATTATAATCTATGGTTGCAACTTGTTATAGCTCATGACTTGTGAAACTATTTGCAAAAAAAAAAAATCAATGTTAAGGGTTGAAAGCTTGCAATGTTGTCACACAACATTTCTTACTACTCATAGTGTTGTGCATACTCAAATAATGCAACTTGTGTAATGTTCAAATGTTGTTCATTTTGCTATTCAAGCATTCTTCATGGTTGTTGGTCATGGTTGTTGTTCACAAGTTGTTGTTCACATCTTGAACACTCATCATTTTTCTAATTAAGTACATCGATTACTTCTTCTTATTTAAATCTTCATGGTTGCTACTCATGACGTTTTCACCCCTTTTTTGGTTGATGCTTCTCCTTTTGCTTTGTATAGGTTGTCAATGTGGGTGGTGTACAATGTCTATGTTTTAGGCTACAATTTAACAACCTCAAATTCAAAGAAGAAATATATCAATTCAAAACTTTTTTTTAATGTTTTTGTTCTTTTTGTTTTGTTGATGTGTTATTTTTGTTGTTTGTGATATGTTTTCTTGTCAATGTCGAAGTTTTCTATGTGTTTTTGTGGTGTTTCATTTTTGCAAAACCAACCATTGTTAATGCAAACTTATATTTGAAATGAAAAGGAGTTACATTGTCACTTGCATTTGTTAAGCATTCTTGTGAACATACAACATTTTTTCATTTACATATACCTACATCAACATTTTTTTGGCATTATGCATCATTTTAAGAGTGAATCGTTACACATTATATAGTATGCAACATGTATGCTTGTAAATGTTTATAATTGCTTCCCTTTTTTTCATTTTAGAACTTTTAGAAAAATATAATACTAATAATAAATAATTGAAATGCATAACAAAATTTGGAAAACATTTATTATTCTGAGTTTCTCAACCTTGGCTCAATAACATGCCTTGTAAAAAATGAAACTAGTTGTTTTGGATGATATTTCCACAAATGAAGATGAAATTTCAAGGGGGAAATGAATGAGGATGAAAGGTTTAAAAGGTTTGAAACATTGCCAAGTTCCTAATCACAAAATGATGATTCACATTGGAATTTGAAAAAAATGCACAAACAAATAATTAAGTGGAGGCATCATGGTAATTGTTTTGACTTGCACATTTTTTGTGTAACAAATAATCTAAAATTTAATGTCAAGATGCCACAAATTATGTGTTGTGTTTTGTGTTATAATAATGTAGTTGATCCTTCAATTTTCAACCAATGAATAGGGTTGAGGATAAGTCAAATTGGGTGCAATCATGCTAATAGGAACCAACAACAATCATAATCATTATTTTTATTTCATATTTTGAAATGGAAACTTAAATTGCTTTTGAAATTTTGGAATTTATTTATATAACAACATTCGTGACATAACCTGTATTTAGTTCATTCTAAACTAAATTATTAATTTTGGAAATATGTTTAAACATCCTCAAAATATTCCATTATTTCATAACATACCAAAAATATCTTTTTATTTTAGATGTTTCCTAAAATACACTCGAATGGCCCCCCTAGGCCTACAAAGAAAAGAAGGCCTAGAATAAGTCCAAGTGTCATCTTTAATTTAATTTTTTTGGTGTCATAGACCCTTTCCAACAAAAAAAAAAACAGTAAAATTTTTTTTTTGGAGAACTTGAGTCTTTTGTTGTCAAAAAAATCTATCTATTTAGAATTATTGAAAAAAATTAGTTAAAGTGCTTGATATTGAAGTTATGCCCTCACATTGTGTTCCTTTCCCAAAACAACTTTGTCAAGAATTGTTACCAAAGTTGGTTGGAAAAAACAAACCCCTAAAAACCTACTAGTCTAGCAAAATGTGTGTGGAGCTGCACAAGCTTTGATCTTTATATGTCCAAATGGGCACATGTTTCTAAATTGGTTATGATTTTTTTGGGAAAAGATTAGGTGCCAAAACATATTACAATTAACTTGTTTGTGGTATTTGAAACTTCAAGCCAAACATTGGTAAGAAATATAAGATTTTTTAAGAGCAATATGGTTTGACCAAAAAAATCATTGTTTATGTGAAAATGAAGTAATTAATATGAATATAGCTACATTTGCATTCAAATTTGTAATTAGATGTGACACTTTGGCAGTGGAGGAAAGTTTTCAAGGGACATGGTTTAGACATGCCTTTTTTTAAGGCCTATTAATATGCAATTATTGATGAAAAAATCTACAAAAGCTTTAAATATCTTTCCATCAAATTTAACTAATCATATTTACATAATTGTATAAAATGGCCTAAAAGATCAAGGAAATGGCAACAAGAGTGGATGAAAGCTATGTTACAATAGACCTCCACCCATGAAAATTGAACACACCAATAAAAAATACTATATTTTGATATTAGATTCTTCAATTTTAAAATATTTTATTGTGTAATTATAGCCTCTAATTATAAGATTTAATTTTGCAAGTTTGTAAAGTGAAGAAATCATGTTTTAAGAAGCTCTACAGTTTTGAAAAACCATTGTCCATGTTACAACAAACATAAACTAGTGTCAAGGTCATTAATCGTGTACCCCACCCTCACCCCTTCTCATATGGAATATATTGTGCAAATTATTGTTGATTAATTATCTCATATTGTCATTACTCGTGCTTTAAATTGGTTAAAGAGTCATTGGTTGTTGAGATCAACCTTACATGTAACCATAATCATGAACTTTTAAACTAAAGGGAAATAATAATAATCCTCTTATTCCTCTCATTTTAGATAACTTGATGGAAGATTATTCAAATTTGGATTTGAATTGAAAATCCTTTGTAGTGAACATGAAAAAGAAGTATGTGGGGTCATTAATCCTTTCCTTTCCTCCTTGACAAAATATGATGATAGGAGAATTCCCAATGTGTTATCCATGTTAATGTTAGATCCTAGATACAAATATCTAAAATTATTTTTTTCTTTTATTGATCGTGAACAAGGAGTGGCCATGCAATTTTTTAAAAATATGATAAAAAATCCCTGTTTCTTATGTTTTGGAAGGTATACCATCACTTGCATCCATTATTGAAAGGTGAAACTTCTTTTCTTGACAAAATTGAAAAAAATTGCAATTTGGATATTTTCAAGTTGGTGGTAAACATTAGTGAACTTGTCAATCGAAAATTGTATATTCCAAAAATATCAAATGAATGTAAAAGACATCAAGTGCATTTCAATGGAATGGTGGAGGAAATATAAATTCATGTTCGCAATTATTGGTTTATTGGCTTCAAAAAATATTGAGGATTGTTGGTTTTTAAATTGAAACTAAAAGAAAATTTCCTCTTGTTGGAATATTAATTAATTTAACAAGATGTCACATGTAATCAATAACCTTGAAAAGTTAAACTTTGTGAATAAGAATTAACATAATAATGTTAGGGCTGATTGTAAGGCCCCTTTGAATTTGGTAAAATTGATGAAGTTTAACATAAGATTAATGGGGGAATTAGAGGAGTTTGAAGGTTTATTTGAATGAGATGAATTAAAAGAAACCTATATATTTTTACACATTGTATTCAATGAATTTTATCTTGGGCATTCAAATGTTCTAGAATTTTATCTTAATGTTCTTTTGTAGACTTGTAATGAAAATTTGGTTCTTGTGTTGGAAACATTACTTAAGATACTTGGAAATGATTGCAAGAAAGCAATTTGAATTTCAAATTAATTTAAAGAATCATCTAAGTATAACCAATTAATATGAATGAAGCAAAAATTACCAATTGTGAAAAAAATAGTTTTGCAAATACAAAGAAAAATAATTGAAAAAGGTATTCAAAAGTGAGGAATTTTTTTATAAAACCATCTCAATTCTTTTGAAAAATAAAATGAAAAAAGTAATATAATCAATTATTAAATTTTTGATACTCACCCAACATTGGTCTATACCTTGAATAACAATTGATCAACAATTAATGTGAGATTAATTCACATTTTTCAAGTTGAAGTTCAAACCAAAAGATAATAAGGATATCATTATTCCATTTAACCTTTTATTGTTTGAAGATTAAAACCAATAAAATTTAAAGAGTAGATTGACTCTTACCTTGTTCACACAAGAGGTTAAATAGAATTAACAATGAGAATAATTCAATTTCTCTATTGAATGATTTAGACCTAGGGTGGAACATTTAAATGACAAATTTAGATGACACATAAATCATAAAGGAATATTTTAATCTTTTGAAATCAAAGGTTAAACTAACTTCCTTTATTCCACTCTAACTTAAGAACATGCAAACTTCACTTTCAAAACCCCAAACCTTAAAACATTAAACCCTAAACTCAGCTATTATTGACAGATTAATTTACAGCTTTCAATTAATCTTGCACAATGAACATGTGAACCCTATTATGAAAACCCTCTACCTTGAACTCGAAAATCCTAAACCCTAAACCCGTAACCTTGGGTTTAGGATTTTCGATCCAAGGTAGAGGGTTTTCATAATGGGACTTCAATCGTACGTAAAGCACTGCCTGGATTTTTCCTACGTATTTTCAGCTCCCTTACCTGCCTGAAGAAACCTGTCTTCAGCAAGTGGAAGGTACCAGCCAAGCTGTACTAGGATCTTCTGACCAGCGGAAGGTACCAGCCAGCCGGTCACTGTTTCTAAAAATTGAAAAAATCTCAGCTCTGCTTTACGTAGGAAAAAGTCCTCAGTGGAGACCCTTCAGTGATTTTCGATCTGTTCCCTCAGACTTCCGGGCCTCCGTCACGTATCTCAAATCACGGAAGGGCCTGTACTCAGGCCCTCTTCCTATACATTATGAACATTTCCTGGTGATGGACTTCTCGACTCATGATGCGAGCCCCAATATGAAAACCCTAAAACATTAAACCCTAAACCCTAATGCTTGCAGGATTCTTTTTTAGGATTTTCTGGGGGAAGACAAGTATGTGAATGCTGAACCCGAACTGCTGTTGTTGGAAAGAAGGTTGTGGCGACAATGGCTGGGAGAAGTGGTAGTAGTATTAGTCGTGATGGTGACAACAGTTCCGAGGAGGAAGAGTTGGAGGAGGAGCAATCATCAAAGCCATGGTTTGTTGTCCCTCTTCTGGTGTGCGCCGTCATGGCTGTTTCTTCTGCTGGAGCAGTACGTATTTTTTATTTCCGTGCCAGAACGTATTGAATTGCTTCTGCTTCTCCCTGAGCTCCTCCTTCTCCTGTTTCTCAATTTTTATTTTTCTTGTGCCAGGTTTTTTTCCCCAGGTTTCTTGCAGAAGAAACGAGGGAGATAGGTGGAGAGTTCGTTGGATTTTATTCCTGCAAGTTTTGAACCTTTCTTTGTATAAAAGCTTGATTGTTGTTGTTGTTTTTTCCCTCCCCCCCCAATTAGGTCACCAAGTTGATGGTGGGAGCAGCACCAGTGGCAAATGCAGGATGGCGTCTTCAGGTCACATCGTTGATCCTCTTGCCGGGTTTCATATGGCAGTGGCTTTCTCTTCCTATTCCCGATCGCCAGAAAGTGCTGCTCTCAGTGAATCTGACCATCATTGGATTTAGTGGGATTGCACTCGCTCTCCATTTTGGTCTGTGGGTGAGTGAGTGCTCCTCACCCCATCGCATAATTAGTTTTTCACAGTTCGATAATTTTCTGTTTAATTCTCTTCACAGGATCTTGCAAATGTTGAGTTGATGGTCTGGTTGTTGCAATAGGATTTAGGGTTTAGCAAAGCAATTAAATGGAGCACCTATTTCAATGCAGGTGTGGTCACTGGAACATACATCGTTGTCACATAGTCTTCTGTTTGTTTCAACACCTCCAATCATTGTGGCAGCTGTGGCATGTGGCATCGGCCAACCTCTTTCAAAAGAAGAGATTCTGGGAGTAGTTGTGGGTATGGGAGGGGTAGTCATTGTAGCAGCAGGCTCTCGCACAGAGCATGATTCTGAAGTCACAGTGTTGGGTGACCTTGCTTCTTTTGCTGCAGCTGCAGCATTTGTTGTGTATATTTCTGCTGGAAGACACCTGAGAGGTAATCAACTGCTGTCACATTTGATTTTTCCAGAATTTCTTCTTGAAAGAACCACATCAGGCCACTACACATCTCACATGTCTGGATGTCTGTTTTGGAAGAACCTTCAGAGATCTTTGTTTCCTGATCATGTCAATATGCAATATGCTCACTCATCATTTGCAATAGTGTTCTTTGTTGTCATAATTCAACTGTGGTTGACAAATGTCAGCCTATCATCATGATGACAACATGGATGTGTTTGTTTGCTGGTTTCAGAATTATTTTGTTTTCTGGTTTTCTTGTATAAACTGTGTGCTCTGTCTTTCATATTTGTGGGTTATTCTTGTGTTTTTGTCATGGTCACTCATGTATCCAAGGCTTGGCTGCAAAGATTTATGCCAGCAAAGTTTCTTCTTCTCTTGTAGCTTCTCTTCAACCTTAACTTGTCATTACTTGTCTAGAGTTCAACAATATTTTCCCTCTTCTTTCTCTTTACTTTGGATTGGTTCTTCACTCTTTTCTCTTTATTCTGATATACTGACAGCTTGTGGTTGCAGTCTGGATGCCATTATATGTGTACGCATTTCCAGTGACAGCTGTTGCTGCTCTCCTGCTGAGCCTAGCAGGCCAGGTCCTCGGGGGCTCCTCAGGACAAATCAGTGCACCCTTTGGATGGCTGAGAACTGGTATGCTCAAGGTACCCTGTGATACTTTGCAAACAAGTCAAGGGAGGAGGAGAATTAGTCTTGCAGTGGCTTGTTGAAATAAAAGGAGTTTTTAACAACTCCTACATTGTACCTCGTGTGCAGATTATTTGCTACCTGTCCTGTTTTTAGCAGTTGGCCCTGGATTTGTGGGCCATACAGGGCTGAATGCAGTGTTGAAATATTCTTCCTCACTCATAGTTGCCATGGCTGTGACCTTGGAGCCCCCCATTGGAATAGTTATTGGGTGGATACTTCATGTAACTCCACTACCTGGGTATGTCTAACCTGCTTCCTCCCTATGTAGTTATTCCAAATTCAAAGCAGCTTCTGAAGCATGTGTGAAGTCACTTGTTTAAAATGGTGTGTGCTTGTAAGTTTACAGCCTGGGTGTCACCACCATGTTTCATACCATGGACAGGATGTGTGAGAGATTGCTTTTTCTAAATGGCAACAATATGGACAAGCAGCTGCTATGATTGTTTTATCAGAGTTTGACTTTCAATTTGTCCTGTTTGGTGTGTGAAGGATTTGGACATGCATTGGAGGGTTTGTGTTGCTGCTGGGAACAATGTGGCTAAACTATGTCAGTGACCAGCAGCAGAAGGTGCTCACTGCGCCCTCTATTGAAAATACTTATTTATTTTTGCTATTTTCTTCTTAATCTATCACAATCCCCATTATTGTGGTTTGTGCATCCTCAGGTTTCCAGTCCACATATCCTGTTGCTGATACAAAATTCTGCAACTAGCTTCTTGATCAGATGTAGTTTCATGATTGGCCTTATCTTTGCAAAGATGGACCCTTCTACTGTGTTACTATGATCACAAACTGTACTGAACATTTGTGCAGGTGAGCAAGGAGAATCTTCCACTGGATGATGGTGGTGTACATAGACCTCTCCATTCTGATTGTTCTGTATAAATCTCCGGGTTGGGTATAAGGTAAACCTTCCCATTACCCAATGCAGACCTATGATGACATATGCCATGTGTCACCTTCCAACTGATGGTGTACCATTTGGTGAGATTGGCTGGATTGTGGAGCTCAGAGAATGCTTGTATTCATTGGCCATTTGCTGTCTGTTCCTGCATTTCAGCCCCTTGGAACAGCTTCAAATATTTTTTGCTCCAAAAATTATGAAAAATAGGGGCACCCATTTGTTGTGGGGGATTCAGAAATACCTGCCATTAACTTTTCAAGCATGGATGTTCATTTTTTTTAATAATCAAAACTACTCCTTAAATATACAGTAGTCAGTCCTCTACTCACACAGAATCACATGAAGCTCAATTACAGTGCTGCCAAAGTAACTTGATGCAAGCATCTGCTCACAACAATATTATGGTTAGAGATGACAGGCCTTTGAGAGTTCGAATCCAAAGGAAAACATGCTTAGGATCTGATTGGTGAATCAATTATATGAGTTCTTCTTTGCAGGAGGGGTGAGGGTGTCTTTCACACACTGATTCTGGAGCTTTCAGTGTGTATATTGTCAAAAGACACTGGTGTGATATTAGATATTATGAGGACCCAGCCTGATTACAACTAAAAAATGCTCAATACAACTAGATAAACAAGTTGCAACAAACATGATTTTCTATTATTAAATGCACAAAGATTGTATTACCTAATGGGTGATTTATATAAGACTTGTGTCAATGGACAAAAAAGAAGTTTAGCTATTCAACAATTTTACAATAATAATGTTTGAATCCCAAACGAAAAAAATTAAAACAAAAAAAATGGTTTGATATTTTACTCATTTGTGTGGGGAGGGGTGGGGAAGGAACGAGAGGGGGATGTATTTAGATTTCAGTAAATGTGATTTTAATTTAACACTTAAAAAATAAATGCAGTTTGAACAAATCTTCAAATAATTTATAAAATAAATAAAGTGATTGAAATACAACTAAAGATTTAATTTTTTTTTCCATTAATAAGTTTGCATTTATCAATTGCATAAAATTAGCTTTTATATACTTTAACTAGTTTATAGGTATTGGCATTCATCTAGTTATAATTAGGTACCAAATTATTACCCTTTGAATGTAAGCCCTAGTTCTCACTCTCCCTCATTCCTTGTCATCCTTGAATAACGAGGGGATCTTTTCTTTTGGAGCCATAGAAAGGTGTTAATTCATTTGAGTGGGAGACAATGAATAGTTTTTGATTAATAGTTGACTAATTCAATTAGGATGGAATTCATTGTCTCACATCAACATAATTTTGTAGCCAAGATTTTGCCATTGGGCTTATTTGCACATGATGAATTAAATAAGAACTTGAGTTTTTTTTTTTAAAGGCATGTTCAAATGCAAGATATGTTTTTAGTTAGTTATTTCTGATTATGTAGTTATTGTGTCATATGTTAGAATATGTGTTTTCATCCTCCATTACCTTCATCTAGTAGACGTTATCTTGATCCATATTATATGGATATTAGCTTAATAGAAATCAATAGTTATTTTAAAATACGTAAGAACAAGTCCACTTCTTTGCGAAATGTAATTGTGTATATATTATGGTACTATTTTCTCATTCTTTACTAAATATGAACTCAAGAGTTGGTGAGCTTCAACATTGTATCAAAGCATAATACATCCTAGTGAGCTATGTTCCTAAATTAGAAGGTGTGCTTTAAAGTGAGCATTGTTCCTTTTTTTAATGAACTTGAGGTACTTTGTCTTTATGTTTTATATTCATAACCAGTATTTTAAAAAGTCAATCAACATGGCAAAAGCACAAGGAAATCACAATGCTATGTAAGAGGGGAAAGCAAACAAGCTAGTGTGCATTAGTAACTATTACATATGGGTGAAAGCATATTAAGGTGTAGTACTTTCCGGCATATGTGGAGTCCATATTAATGTGAAAATAAAAGTCCATATATATTGTAACAAAATACATTATATTACACAGGTCATATGGTAAGGATAAGCAAATTCTTTTTTACTTCTAGACTTTATCAATGATAAATAATTGTATCAAAAATTTACATTTAAAAAATGAAAATTTGAATTATTAATTCAAATGAATAAAGGACTTTATAAAAAATCCATATTTCATTGTATATTTCTATTTATGGTTTTCAAAATATTTCAAAATTGTATTCTTTTGTATCAATGGCATCACACTACTTTCCATGTTTTAAAAAATCATTCAACTAAACATTTTAGTAAATGTAATGAGTGCATAATCATATGATATGGACTATGATGCAAGTTTTTTGCAATTCAAAAATCCAATATGTTATGGTAATTCAAAATCCATTTCTAAGATTCATATGATGTGATCATTTCATATCATATATTATTTTGTTGAGTCCTTTTCACATCTTATTCATTTTATTTTTGTTCCATGGCCAATAGTCAAGTTGTGATAGAATTATGTAATCCACCATAGTGTGTTTTCACCCATATGGCAACTTAAAATGAAAGCCATATTGAGGAGATAGATAGTGTGGGAAATAACTAAGAATCATACTTACCTTGTATATTATTCAACAATAGTGCATCAAATGTAGTACTTTGAAAACTCAATCAAAAGAACAAAAAATCTTACATTGTTAAGTATCCAAGTTTCAATGGCAAATAGTTTGTTTGGATTGGTGTCAACATTCACTAACCCAATGTTAACATGGGATGCCTTAGATTGCAAAGTTGTGTCTGGTAGTCAATCACATCTACTCATGCTCACCAACGAGCTACATACACTCAAGATGTCAAAAGGTGGATCTATGGAAAAGTATATCGACAAAATAACAAACCTAAAGAACAAGTTGTTGTTGGGAAAAGAAATTTCAAATAAATCCATTTGTCAACTTGTGTTCAATGCCTACAAAGAAGTTATGAAGGCATTGTTTAGACTTTGAACAATTTGGACACTATATTCACATTTGATCAATTGATTACCAAGTTGTTGGCTGAAAATGTATGTCAAAAGCAACAAACATTACAACTAGACAATGAAAAAACATTAATAATTAATTTTAACCAAGCAACAACATTATAGTTAAGAAGTTTTAATGTTGGACAATTGAGAAGTTCATTCCCATCTTGGAATAACATTGTGTGCATGGATTTCCTCAAGGGAGACAACTACAATTTTGAAATGGACAACACCCATTTGGAAGAAATGTTCAATGAGCAAAAATCGTCTACTATAATTGTGGCCAACCTGGTCAAATTACTACAAAATGCATCATATAGTCTACTCAACCAACACAACCCACTACAATAAAAGGAAATTTTAATCATATTGCATATCCTAATGTGGTATAGAATCTTAATGTAGTTCTTTTAGAGATTTCAAATTACATTAACTCTCCTCAACATTGGTACATGGATAGGGGAGCAACAATTCATGTCATTAACTTTTTTTAAAATGTGAGTTAAATTGGTGAAACTAATGTTGAGAGTGTTAAAATTAGAATAATCAAATGTAAGTCCCCACATTGACTTTCCTTAGTTTACAATTTATCTATTGGATAGAATCAAATTTTTAGTTGTTACATTCTATGGTTATTTTTTTTTCTATCCTTTTACTTTCGCTTAAGTTATTTAATGTGATCTATTTGTTGCTCTCTACCCCTTTTGTTAGATGGGGGGTTTGTATTTCTTTGTTTTATATTCCATGGTTTGATCCTTTTATACAATATTTCACATTCTTCATTTTTTTACATGGTATTAGAGCAAGTTAATTAGACCAAGGGGAATATTTTTTTAAAAAGTGCTAGCAGGCATTATAAACAACTTTAGGTGTGTAGCTCTATTTTGCAAAGTTAAGGTTCTCTAAATAAGATTTTTTTTCAAAATCTACAAATTGTAATTATATTATGTGTTAGTAATACTTTATAAGTGCAAAATCTTCTTTGTATATAGTGCATCAAAAAGGCAAGTTATTTATTTTATTATTATTATTATTATGTTGTTTACATACGGTTTTTTTTTATCAATTATCATGGCAAAAATTATTGATACATTTGTCACTAAGTCTGACAAACTTGTGGGCCAAAGTAATTACAATGTGTGGAAATTGAAAGTCATTAATTTGTTGTTGAGAAAAGATTTGTTGGATCTCGTTGAAGTAAATACCATTGTTACATCAGGTTAAAAAAAACAACACACCAAAAGAAATAATAAATTTTTGACAATCATCAACCTTTCTATTATTGACAAAATCATACAGGTCCAAATTTTTATAAGGTGTACCAAAATCTTCTCACAATGTCACCATTTTTTGTTTTTTTTTACCTAGTCCTTTTTAACCATGTAAAGACACATTTATGGATGATTATGATGGAATCTAAAATTGTAATGATTTAAAATATAGTCCTTCTGAAATTTTTGATAACTTTTGATTCATTATTCTTAATGGGGATTAAAATATAGAGTAAAAAAAGATTGCAGTAAGGACTAGGCCCTTTTTGTCCTGTGTGGTACACCTTAAAAGATTTTCACCCATACCTTATATTCAACACCTTCATGATCCAAGAAAAATCTAGATTACTTTGTACTCATGTTGCAAGTCTTTAATTTTCTTACACCATAATGCTTTTAATATATTATGGAAACATGTGGTGTGATTTGGAATAAATTTCATGAAAATGAAATATTCAAAAAAATTCATTAAACATTTTAACCAATGTTTATTTAACATTATAAAAACTTATATTTTTAAAAAGATTTGTTTAACATGACATTTTGGGGAGGGTTTTTAAGCAAATATTTACATAATGACATGCATTAACAACATGATTAAGTATTGGATCATGTGACATTAACAACATTATTGGTTATTTTCACTATAAAATGCTTGTACTTCGTCCAAATTATATTGTGTGAACCATGTTAGTGTTATTGATGCATTTGTTCCTATTATTAAAACAACTCCATTGGCAACAACAAGATGGCATGTACATTGTACTTCAAATTAAATATAACATTCAAAATAATGTGAAAATTGGTGTGGATTATGGACCTATAAAATGCATGCAATACAATGGTCTTCCTAAGGCCCAACAAAAAAAATTATTAATTAACCAATTGTAATGATTGGTTTTAACTAGTGGTGGCATTTATAGACTTTCAATTTATACCATCCAATTTTACATTTTTATGAGTGGGGTGGGGGAAATGATTAACATGACTCTATATTGGATGTGATAAATGTAGGAGCTTTTGCATGCATATTCACACCTGACTGTAGGTGATTACACTATAAAAGATTCGCATAATGATTAGGTTGTTAGATTAGTATGTAGTTAACTACTCCATTAGTTACAATGTTGTGTGTATATATATATATATATAATTTTTTCCAATAAAAACACACTAAATTGACCCCCTTTAAAACATTTTTCCATCTACTACTAGAGGTATTTTTTTATGAGTTCCACAAAATGTAGTCCATTTAATTTTGAGTTCAAATTTTGGTGTTTTGGTTTCTTAAATTTGATTTCCATAAAACTAATGTTATTTGAAAAAATAAAATAAATATAATAATGTAAAGGAACCATGGGTATATTTCAACATACAAAATATAACAAAACTTGTTTTGTCATTTCAAATTGCCTTAGTATTTAATTTCATTAATAATAATATAAATCTAAAAATAGGTCAACCTCAAAACATTTGTCACATTCCATTTGCAAGTGATTATTTGTGAAAATGTCAATTTACCACATACTTATGCTCAGGACCATAATAAAACCCATTTATGACATGAAAATTATCAAAGTTTTCAAACAGTTCTAAATTTGGTTTAAATTATATGAAATGACATGTGAAATAACTATTATAAATTTCATGAAAATTTTAAATCATTTCAATCATCTTTGGAGTATATTTGCATTTTTGAGTACATTGTGACATGTATTTTTTTCAAGCAAATATACTCCAAGCCATCATAATATAAAGAAAAAATGATTATTTAATTATTTTTAAAATTTTGGGGTTATTCTTTACCATAATATGCAAAAACATTGTGAAAATTGTTTGTAGTTTTGACATGTTTTAGGTTCAAAAATGACCACCCAAAAAAATAGTATAATGTGACAACACAAAGGGGGTCAACATAGTGTGTTTTTATCCTTTTCTCAATAAAAATTAAACCACTTGTGTGGTTTTGGTTCTTGATCTTTGTGAATTTCTATATGGTATCAGAGCATAAAGGTTGGTAGTCATGAACCTTTGCTCATATTTAAGTGCGATTAGTTTTTATTAGTCAATGAGATTTGTTCTTGGTAGTATAGTAAACAATTTGTGAAAAGTGGTCTTTGTGATAGAAGTTTTGAAATATATATTTCTTATTTTCTTTCTTTGTGTTATCTTCTTTTTTATATACTAATGGCTCAAGCTTGTCAATCATTTGAGTTACATGAACATTTGAAGCTTAGTGGGGTAGGAGATTGTCAAATGTGGAAACATAGGCTTATGTTTATGCAGGAAAATTCATGGCAATTTGTTGACCCCAACATATCCAATTGCCCCTAGTCCCATGAAAACTAGAAAACATAGTTCAAAGATGAATCATTGGATTGACAACCATAAGGTTGAATGTTCGTGTTGAAGTTTATGCTTGGATTACATATTGCATCATTCTTTATGTTGTTTGGTTGAAATTTAAGACATGATATCAAATAATCAATAATGTAGTTGACCTTTTGCTTAAGGATAAACTAATCAATTTGTGTTTGCATGAAGGAGGATCAATTATTGAATATTTCAAATAGATCCAAGATTAAATTTGAGCTCCGAAGCATAAACCATGCCAATATGTTCCAAAGGCTAACATAATTGAGCAAGTGTTGAACACTTTATGTTTGAGTTATGAGGAATGTACAATGTTTTTAGTGAGTAGGATGCTCTTCCCACATTCAAAACCATTACAACTCATTTTATTCAAAAAGAGACACATTTAGGGATGTCTCATGAGAAATTGTCAATATTTGGTGGAGGAGATTATGAAACTCATGAAAAATTGTCACCAACATGATGGCCCACAATAATCTACATTTCATTCACTTGTAGTTATTCAAGAAGTTGATAACAACATTGATAGCTTTGAAGACTTTTTTGGTGTAGATGTCTTTGATGCCCTTAGTTCTCTAGATTAAAAAAAATCAGACATAATTTAGCTTGTAGACTTTGGTGTTTTAAAACGTCATAGGAAATAAAAATGTTTTCTTGAGCTTAGAAGCCAAGTCACTTTATAATGTAGTATCCAAAACCAAAGGCTAATAACTTAGTGTTGAAGGCAAAGGCTCTATGGTTGTTTTTGAGTTTAGTGAAATCATTATGCCAAAAGTGCCATTCTATGATGTTTTATATGACTGCAAGTGGAAAATTAATGACTAAAAATGGCATAAGTGACAAGTCCGATTCAATTAAAAATGGCATAAGTGACTAATCTAGTCGAAAAAAACCAATCATAGAATGACATTTTTGGCATAGTGAATAAAATTTAATGACATTTATTACGTGCTAAGGCTCACAATGAATTTCATCTTTATTGGATCATTGATTGATCAAGGTTTTATTATTATCTTTGATAATGAACAATGTATGGTTCTTGGCGGGCTTGATCACGTTGTTGCTCACGAAATTCAAGAATTTGGGATTAGCTTGTATTAGTACCTCATGGTTGAACCCTAGTTTTCTCTTTGTGCTATGGAATCATTTTTTAAATTGATTTGTGGCATAAGTGGCTTGGGCATTTCAATAATCACAACATTTGATTTTTAAACAAACAACAACTTGGATGCGATCGATGTTCCTCTTATGCCCAAAAATAAACCCCCATGTCCAAGTTACATGGAAGGGAAATAATCAAAGGAAAGGAAGGTGTTGTACATGTCAAGATTGCTAAATGTCATGCTACAACCCCCTTGGAGCTTGTCCACCTTGATCTTTGTGGCATAATTCATCATGCTTCAAAATTGTCCATCATGATTCCTTTGATGGTGTTCATTAAATTATTTAATTTCATTCATAGACGATTTCAACCATTTCACATGGCCATACTTCTTGAAAGAAAAGTCTCAAGGATTGTATGCATTTAAGAATTTTTGTGCCAAGGTGGAATTTTTGTTTACTCCTTTAAAGTTGTTGGTTCTATGCAATAATCAAGGGGGAGAATATGTTTCAAGAGAGTTTTTTTTTTTTTTTTGCATTGAAGCAAACATCACCCATAAGCTTACTCAAGCTTACAGATCAAGTCACAATGGAGTTTTGAAATGCAAAAACTATACACTCAAAAAGTTTCATTCAATGGTGGTCAATGCACATATTCCAAAGTTAATGTGGTTAGCACTACAAATTATTTTACAAATCGATTTGCCACAAAAGTTAACATAGTGTGACCCCATATTAAAAATTGTTGAAGGTACCACAAAGGCTGAATCATTTACGGGTTTGGGGTTGCACATGTGCATGTGCATGTGATGTCATCATCCATTTGCCCACAAGATCTTGATCAATAAAGACGTCAAGTTTAATGAACAAAATTTTTAGCATTATCTTATTGATTCAAATTCCAAGCCTTTTATTTCATTGGAGAAAATTTCAAATCATTACGTGGCTATCAAGATCATTGACCCACCCACAATTGCCCTTGATCACTATTTTTTTCAACAACTAATTGTTGATGTTGTACCAAATTTTTCTTCAACTCCAAATACAAAGCAAGTTGAACATGAAAAGGTCGCACATCAATAGCCATTGTGGGTGTATGTGTGTCATAGACATTTTAATCATGACATAATTGAAAACTTGGAGCCATCAACACTTGAAGATGTGCCATCACCACCTAATTCTATTGTTGTTGATGATCATTCTATTGTTGATCGTTCTCCATCTCTTGACCTTTCATTTGTCAATTTGAATGACTTTGCATTCCCTCTACTCATTTGCATGGGTATGTTAATACCATTGAGACAATTGAAAGGCTTGTAGATATAATTGATAATGTTGAAAAACCCCAAAATTTTCAAGAAGTTGTTGGAAACCCACATTGGATTGTTATAATGGAGCAAGAATATGTTTGTAGAATGGTACATGGACTTTGATGGATTTACCACATGGTTGTTGACTATTGTTGACCAAATGGGTCTATCATCTCAAAAGTAGAAGTGGTGCCACCCTTGTGAAATACAAGGTTTGTTTGGTTGCTTGCGGAAATGAACAACATGGCATGGATTTTCAAGAAACTTTTGCTCTTGTTGCAAAGTGGAGCATAATTCGGTCCCTTGTCTCATTGGCTATTGAACATAGTTGGGAGATTCTACACATGGATGTAAAATTTGTTTTTTTCAACAGGCAAATTAGAGAAGATGTATATGTTAAACAACCTTGTGGATTCATCATTATTGGTCTTGAATGTAAGGTATGTAAATTGAAGAAAGCCTTGTATGGGTTGCATCAATTGCCTTGCGCATGGCATGAATGAATAAATGTTTCTCTTAAGAAAATTGGCTTAGTTTATGCTTTGTTGATCCTAGGTTATATATCTTTCAAGAAAAAGGTCTAATCTTCACTCTTGCCATTTATGTAGACAACCTTATGCTTACTGGTAATCACAATGCTAAGTTAGTGTGGATTTGTGATGAGCTTTGTTCTTAGTTTGATATGTCTTTACTAGGACCTTTATCATTGTTTTTGGGTGCAAAATTTTTCTACACCACCCTTGGCATGAGTATATCCTGTCATTGGTACAATCTGAAATGTTTGTTTGACCTCAATCGTGAAGACTACATCCCTTGTCTCGTTCCCATGGAACCAGGCTTGCTATTCAAAATTGACATGGCATTCTCGTTGTTGACCGAACATACTATTGTCATGTTGTTGGGAAGCTTCTTCATGTTACTCATACTCATCCTGACATTGTGTTTGCCATTGGCATGTGCACTCAATTTATGACCAAACCCCAAGTTCCTCACCTTAAGGTTGCATTCATAATTTTTGAATATCTCAAGCATACCATAGATTTTTGTTTGCTCCATCATTGGGGAGAGAGTGTGGTGCCACATGGTTACTTCGATAGTGAATATCAAGGAGATCTAGATGAAAGAGAATCAACCTCTAGTTATGTCTTTTCTCTTGGGATTGCACCTATCTCTTGGAAAAGTAAGCTTCAAGATGAAATTGTTCAATCTAGTGCTAAAGCATAACACAATGCTGTGAATGAAGCAACCATAGAGGCTAATTGGAATAGAAATATTTTGGGGGAGATAGGCTTTCCATGCAAAGAGTCCTTGACCTTCTTCTATGATAATCAAAGTAGTATTAAAATGGCAAAGAACCTTGTTCTTCATGCAAGGACAAAACATCTAGAAGGAAATTGCCATTACATCAGAGACCAAGTAAAAACAAATAGGGCACACTTGACATTTGTGAGGTCCAAAGAGCAAAATGCAAACATAATTGACAAAACCTTTGACTAGAGTAAACTTCGAGAAAACAGAGCAAGATTTGGTCTTCACGAGAAGGCTGAGTTTGGAGAATAACTTGGGCTGCATAAGAGGGCTGATGTATGAAGCAGGAATCAAAGAAGGGCTTTGAATTTTGCTTGCCATCAGATCATGTGTACTCAAATCAATTCTTCTTTCAGGTTCTTCTTGCCATGGCATCATGTTGTGAGTTTGCAGTGTTCCCTCTTCACCAATTACTGGAAACTGTTATGGCTTAGAGATGGAAAGGCCGACCCAATGTTGAAACAAAGAGCTTCCTCAGACCCTCATGGACTGAAAAAGGTTCTCTGAACTCCCAACCATTGGTTGCACAGAAAGGAAGATAACAGAGTTGATGTGTTCAGCTGCATGCACAAAACAAATCGCCTACAGAAATCCTGCATTGAAAAAATGGATTTCCCAATTCAACAGTAAAAGAGCAAAAGCAAGCAGCTCTGGGGACAAACAAAACAGACCACAGTTTGAAAGTGTAGCACATAACAGACTAATCTATGCATTTTGCACATGAGAACAGAAACACGACCAATCACAGTGCATGAAATGGGGAACCCAAATTTCAAACCAAGAACAGTAAATTCAAATTTCAGATAACACTAACATACATGCCAATTGCATGCACTATATATATATATTAAGTACGCAGGGTTGTTCTCATACAAAACTAACTGAAAAGCCCAATTACTACACCTGCCTGTTAGGGCTTTGCAGTATAGA
>Ga0209611_10005979_pt1 | contig 20144 bp, 16 predicted proteins | sample S1TSphgellanicum_3_FD_187693 | JGI IMG/M metagenome (GOLD analysis project Ga0209611, IMG submission 187693) | Host-associated microbial communities from peat moss isolated from Minnesota, USA - S1T2_Fc - Sphagnum magellanicum MG (SPAdes) (version 2) | ecosystem: Host-associated > Plants > Peat...
TGGAAAAGAATACTGTGAGAAAAGTGTGAAAAATATGTGGAAAACAATAACATGGGAAAATTGTGGAAAAACTGTGAAAAAAATAGTGTGGAAAAATATGTGGAAAAGAATAGCATGGGAAAAGTGTGGAAAATAATAACACATGGGAAAAGTGTGGAAAAGCTGTGAAAAAATAGTGTGAGAAAAATGTGGAAACAATAACAAGGGAAAAGTGTGGAAAGTATCTGGAAAAAAATGTGAAAAAAAATTCATAGAAAAAATGGGGAAAAAATGAGGAAACAAAGCGTGGGGAAACTGTGAAAAACCAAAGAGTGGAAAGAATGTGAAAAATTCACGTGGAAAAATTTTGGAAAAAAATGTGGAAAAAAATTGGCGTTGGAAAAAACGTGGATAAATGACTTGGAGGAAGTGAAAAGCGTGGAAAAATGTCAGTGTGGAAAAAAGCGTGACAAATTTCCGTGGAAAAATATTACATATCTAGTTATTGTACCTGGAAAGACAATCATGTGTATTTTTGTCAGACTGGTAGTGAATATTCTGTGGTTTTCTGTCCAATCCCATTCAGGTTGAATACATTGGAATGATTGTTGGTGAGGTACGTAGTAGCTCCTGCGGAATCCAATGCATGATCAGAGATCCCTCTACTTGTGAAAATGTTTCATCAATAGTTTCATCAAAATGTTTCGTCAATAGTTTCCTCAAAATATTTCATCAACAGTGTCATGAAAATCTTTGATCAGTAGTTTCATCAAAATGTTTCATCAATAGTTTCCTCAAAATATTTCATCAATAGTTTCGTCAAAATGTTTCATCAAAATATTTCATTAATGGTTCATGATGCACCTACCAGCCAATTCCTTTCCCATGGTTTCTAACCAGGAAATCTTGATCGAGGGAGGTCCTAATATATAATTTAAGAGCATGTGAATTAGAAATCTACATGTAATAACTGGATATAATTGGAGATCTTGTAAGTAAGCCGAATCTCATGTACACAAATCTTCTAGTGTTGATGTTATATAATATATCGTAGCCTAAGGTCGGTTTCCACATGAACAAAACCAATAATCAATTTTTTTTCAAAAATTAATTCGTTTTTACAAAATTGAAAGCATTATTATTTCATGATCTACTATGATACTGTCACATGAGAAGTGAAGTTATTCAGATTGTAGCCTGCAATAATTGTGATGATTTGCAACGTGTGCCCTAGCTTCATATTTTCATGAAAGTTCATTTCACTATTTTAAGAATTATTTAATGATGAAACCCTAGGGTGAAGTATACACAAGCAAAACGTATACCTTTGATACATAGTCTTATCTAATGACATTGGTGTGGTCACTTGAAGCTTACAATTTGGATTCTGTGTTATTCTGTGTTTGGGAAAAGCCATGAGACCATGGTATTTGCATCTTGGAGCCTAGGTCTAGGTGAAAGCACACTACATTATTCATAAAATGTTGTCATAAAATAAATTTTGTAAGATTTTGAGAATTGTAATTGACCATGTGATTTAATATAATTGACTAAAATGAGAAAGGACTCATCACTACAATGTTATATATAATACAATCACATTATATGAATTTCATGGATAGCTTTTGAATAATCATAACATAATGAACTTTCAAAGGAGCACCCAAAAATTTATAACAATTGATAATAAATTAATATGGACTCCATGCATTTTTATTTAATTTTTTTAATGATTAAAAAATTCAATGGTAATATGACATGGTAACACTATATCAAAGAGGACTTTTTGCAAGGAGTTTGTTAATAAAAAATTTTTACGTAATTTAATTATTTTTTCTTATTAAGTCTTTTATTTGATGAAAATAATAGTTTAGACGTTCATCTTTCAAATTTAATTTTTCCATAAAATAAACTAGGGTTGAAATAACTTGTAAAATGAGTTGTGTGATTCAAGATATCTTGCTTTCACACTATTTTCATAGTATTAATTTAAGCAATTATGAACTTCCACATGTGCCTAAAAATGTTACACTTTAGTGTGTTTTCAATCATCTAATTTTGAAGTTCAAAATGTAATGCCTTGACAGCAAGGCATTCCTTTGCAACGAGCCATTTTATCTAGCTAAATTTATTGAGTTAGCTGAAAACAATTTTAAATGGCTAAAAGTATGTATTTTTTTTGATATTCTAATCACCAAATATCAACAGTTTTTCTTCAAATATCATTAGATTTTTCTATTGGGTTCTACCATGTAATCAAAAATGTGAAAGAATTCTTAAACTTTCTTGCTTTCATATCCTGTTTATAACCAAATTTGGCTAAACAGTATTATGGATGATTGCCAGTTCAGTTACATCACAAATACGGAGGGGTAAAACCCCACCCACTATATTTCACACTGTAAAGAGGGTACAAACAAGAAAAGAGAAATCTCCAGTGTAAAGCAGTTACACCTACTTAACTTTTCAACTGGTCACTGCTTGCTAGCTTAGGGGCCAACGTGAATAGGCACCCACATGGACTATGTAACCGGCAAGAGCAGCCCCATTACTAGAAAAAAAACGAGTTGTGGGAACGGTGAGTTTTTTTCTGGTAACCGGGCTGCTTCAGCCGCATTACGAGATTGTAAACAATAATATTTTAACTCTATGTTTATTTTGGAGTCTGATCCTTAACATGTTATTTTTCACATTCGGAACGTCTTTTATAACAAATTAAAAAAAATTTAAATAAAACTGAAACAAAAATCCATTGCAAAGCACAAATCTCAATTCTGACTTTTGTAATTATTTGAAAACAAAATCAAATCCTCATATTAACAGGAAAATATGGAAAAAAAAAAACCTGCTGTAAAAATATTCTTCTTCCTTATCAAAATTGTTTTCTAATCTTACTTGAACTTTTCCATCTCTAAACTATTTCCTCTCTCTCAGATCCCTTTCCTCATCAAAAACTAATATCATAATAAACCCTTTCCTCATAATGCTTCTCTAGAGATCTACTCAGATTCTTGGTATAAAACTAGTTTGAATCAGGCCTTATCAGGCCTAATCTTATAGTCATCCTCCACCTCTATCCACCCTATCAATTACTGAAATTATTTTTGTCTGGTCTGTTCAACAAAAACAACACAATTCTTTTGTGCAATGCCTTTATCCAATATGTCCAACAAAGACAGCACAGTTTTACCTTTAACACAAGACATAACTGATGACTCAACAGACGAGATTCACCTGTCCTTAACTGATGACTATTCGAACATCTTGGATGAATGCTATTATCACTATCTGCATAACCCATTGTACCTATTTGGCCAACCCAGTACGCAGCTAAAATGAGTTGTAACTCGAACCCTTTTCACCAATGTGGGGTCACCATGCCACTGATTTCCACTGATGAACCAATGTTGAATACCTTCACCTCCTTGAGCTTCAGGCCGCTTAGTGGCCAAACTAAACCGAAGAAATGTTAGATTTGGACTCAGAGACTCTGCTTTAGTCTTAGCATGGGATCTTTATAACATTTAGAAACAATTTAGATAATTTTTGGGTTTTTTACCATGGTACTAGTGTGGTTGCTGGTTTACCAAAGGCTGAGAAAAGGCGACTCCGGGCCAATCTCCTTTGTCTTTTCAATTTTGTAATGCAGCCATAGTGGCCAACATCCTCAGACAAATTTTGACTTCTTTGGTAATGGGGCCTCTTTGAAGACATCTGATAAAAAAAAATTGGCAACACTTTCGAATAGGACAATTAAAACAGTAACCAGTAGATAGCACTGAGGCCACACTCTCTACCTAAAACAAAGTTTGGGAGTGATTAGACAACTCTTTTATGAGAAAAAAAATAAAAAATTCACCATTTTGAAGAAGGAATATTCTATCAAAAAATCACCAAAAAACAAATTTCATGCTTTAAAAATTTACCACAATTTCCTGAAACATGAAAGGGTATTTAAGATTTTCTATTTTCATATTTTGAGTACTACCAAATTTGGTTAAATATTCTTTTGAATGATCAGCAGTTGAGCAACATTGCAAAATTGAAGAAAAAAACATTGGGCTTAAAGTGCCTCCTAAGGGAAAACCCTATATATGAAAAATCATCCACCAAAAGTACAAGGCAAAGGAGAGCATGAGTAGACACAACCCAAAGAAAAAAAACAAAAGCAAACAATCAACAAAAATTAAGGAAAAGAAAACCTTATGGAAATAAGACCCAAGGCTACAAAATGACGATCAACAATAACAAAGAAGACCTAAGATGAAAAGGCAATCGTCTACTAAAAATTGATTAATGATGAAGGTGTAATAGCTATGATGTGTGGAAAAGATGATAAACCCAACCAAGTGTAATAGCCTGCTAAATAATCACTATGGCTTGTGCATGTTGCACGGCTATGAACACACATTGTCAATAGTGGGAAATGAGCATCAAGGGGACTAAAAAAAACCATTGATGGTGCACAATAATGGTCTATGCATAAGCAATTAAAAATGAATCAAAATGAGAATGAAAACACCCATACATTTCAATAGCAAGGGGAATGAAGTCATCACCTGGTGTTCATTCGGCATAGGATCGTGTCTTTTTTTGAACAACCATCATCACTACATGTGTTGTTGTCGTCAATGTTCACTACACCACATTTGTGCAAGTCAAGTCAACAATGATAATGTCCATCAAAGTACGGAAGCCGTTTCTAGTAATAAGAATATCCATTCATCATCGAGTGTGACGAGGGAAAAGGTGGGAGACCTCCCTCTAAACATGTGCTCCGTTCTTGAAAGCAATAGCTACAACAATATCTCGAAATGTGTTGTGGGCTATTATACGCTCATTCCCACAGGGGCACTGAAGCAAATGGGTATTTAAATTGTCAATGATATGACCACATTAACACTATGAAAGGTGTGCAACTCTAGGATGTGGCAAGCTAAGAAGGGTACATAGTGTTGTAAAAAAGTGGGCCGATGATAAACAAAATGCTGGTGTGGGAGGACAAACTAATAACCAAGTGCCTACCCCTAGACCTGCACATGAGTGGAGATGTGCTTGCGCGATATTTGAAAGAGCGTGTACTAAAAGAGAAGCAAATTCTTGCTTGTGTAAGTAATCCACCAAAGAAGCCTGCAATTAGGGGTAAAATTAAACCATTGGGCTCACAAAAGGTGGGACATGAAAGTGGACACCCTAAGGTAACATGGCTCAAATATCTCATAGTGCCATTGGAATAGGGAAATGCTAATCTCAACATGTGCCAGCACATTGAGGAAAATAAAATGATCATTTTGCTGAAAACAAGTGACAAATGCAAGAGTGATTATTGCCCAACACCCCAAGAATGCATGGGTAGTAGTTCGAACCACATAAGGGAGCCCAAGTTCATTCGAAGAAGCACTAAAAATGGCTTAACAACAAGTTAAATGATTGATAAAACCACCAAAAGATCCCACATTAAGTAACTTCTCCAATGTAACTATGGTATGAGTATCGAATTCAACATAATGCTGTAAAATACCTAAGGGATGGGAACACTATATGAAGCAAATAGCTTAAGTGTTGAGCGTAACACAATGAAAACATCACAAAAGCTATTTGAAGATTTGCAAACATAGGGAAACTAGATATTGTCCTGAGATCCTCATGGAAAACTTTACCACAAACAATTCAAAGAATGATGTGGACCCCATAAATGCACCCAAAATATGAAAATTCGAATCGGGAGTAAGAAATCTAAGAATGATCCAACCCCTAAAGAGACCAAGTTACACACTTCGTTGGCTGCACTGAAAAACCTAATGTTAATAATTTTTCCTACAATCATAAAAACACAGGAACCACATCTAATGCGGGACCTACTATGTGTATCATTTGCTAGGGAAAGGAAAACACAAATAGGGTGGGTTGCTACTATAGGGCGAAGAACACAAAGGTGAACAAAACAAACAACGTTCCTCCCAATGGGTCCCCCTATCGTGGATTTAATTTCAATGAAATGACTATGAAATCCCCATGTTGAGAAACTTGAGAATAATACAATGGGGATGGGCATGAGTAAAATTGTCGAACACATGGGAAAAGTTGATCTAAAGAACCAGGTGAAAACCATAATTCCTAAAAAATGGTTAACCATGACATCAAATTGAAGGCATTACGGATATCCACTCATAGTAGCACCCAATTTGGGTGCAAATTTAATATTGCTTGAATGCTGTAAACTACCATTTCACACTTACCACAAGTGAATACACCAAATTTATGAAGACTAAAATGTTTCATGAGAATACTGTGAAATTAAATAACCAGAGTGCATGCAACTAAACAATAAGTCACCTCACTAATCACAATGGGATATATGCTTTGAGACTATTTCTTCAATGCTAAAAGTCAAAATGCAAAAAACAAATGTGATATTAAAGGCGAAATATGACTTCAAACAATGTGTCCGCATACTTTTTAAAAAATGTTGAAACCACTTGCAAAATCATTTGGGACAAAACAATCTCATAAAAGCTCATACACCATACTCGAGGGATCACCGAAAGAAAGACGTGGTGAACGAGCCAAAATAGAGACAAATGCTTCTTGAACTAAAGTAAATTTCATCATAAGATGGAAATCATCAACAAAAGGGGGGAGATCAACTTCAGCAAGTGGGTGGAAAAGGCAAAGGACTCCCATGTTCTCATCAGAAGGGGTTGTAGGTGTGCACGTATTGTTCGAGTGTGTTCCCCTACATGAGCAAGGGCTCATGTGCGGCATAGTTGTGTTAATGAAGGTGGGGTGGGATCTAGAGTCAACTCCAAACATCTATGAAAAGCTAGAATGAGTGCTCCAATCGTGTGCTCCTCCTTTAATGTCTCCTAGTCACCACTCATGTATCGACGTAAGTGAACGCAAGTCTCTTGGTGGCCTTTCTCACCACCCCATGGAAGAAAGGACAAACACCAAGAAAGGAATAACCAAAAAAACATGTCATGCTACAACATCGGAAGGATTGGATGCTAAATGAAATAAAGGGATATGCAAAGCCTCTTAAATGTTAACTCGAAACGAATATGAGATATGATGGTAAGAACGAGGATGCAAAAAACCCATATGGAAAGCATCAATGATGTCTATGGATGCAATTTATGTCCATGTTGAAGAAAGAGGAAAACATGGCAAAATTGGGGGCAACATTCCCCTTGAGATAGATGACTATTTATGAGCAATGCAAAAAAGTTGGTGCCATGCTAAACCCCCCCTACACAAAATAGACAATCGCAAAAGGGACAATGAACATGGGGTCGCAAAGGAAAGGATCGCACAATGGATATGAAAGAAGCTCTTAGTGGGTGTGGCGAATGGAATGGAAAGGGGGCCAATGGACCCAGAGAGGGTGAGAGGACTAGTCAAAGTAAACTAAGAAGATGGGAATGATGGGTGGATGGATGGAAGTTGGAGCACATCTGAGCATAGGGATAAAGCTAACTACTGGCTCTCCATCGGATGCCTATTGGGATGATTGAAATGCTCGATAGCACTCCGTGAACGAATCACCCACAAGGTGTGCCATGCCTATCCCCAACGTAGCATATGTGGTCTGAAACTAGGACTCTAAACCTCAATTTCTAAAACCCCCAACTCGAAAACCCCTTTTAATCCCCTTCAAAACCTAAAACTACTGTTCGGAAAGAAGGGTACTACTACAAACCAAAAAAAAGAAAAAGACATTAGAGTTATCCATAATCTACCTCAAACTTGGATTACTTGTACTACTGGGCTTCTGTTACTGAAAATGGGGGAAGAATGAAAACTGGCCTAAGGTGCCAAAGGACCTGAAGAGTAGGTGTAAGGCAGTGTTGTGTAGGGTTTTTTTTAATATTTCAGAATCAAAGAAGCATCAGTTTTGATTGTTTGAAAAAATCAGAATCAAAAAACTATTGGCCCTGGTTACTTCAAAAAACGTAAAGAACTTGCAGATTTCCTGACAGAGCCTATAAAGAAGTAGCGGTTTTCTGGCCGAGTATTTGATTTTTTCAATTTTTTTAGACCTGTGATTATATATTAGATCTATGTCTTTGATTTTTTTGAAAACGATGCTTATAACCCTGATAATCATGAGGTTTATTCCTGTTTCTAATAACTGCCTAACATTGCTATAAGGTGCCTCCAGTCTTAAGAAAAGGAGCTGACAGAGTTATCTGTAAAAGTACTCCGAACTGTAGCTATTGCGCCCTAGTTTCGCCAAAATTAGGCTTAAAATGAGAATTATGATGAAATCAGTACACAGGACAAAAATAAAAGGTCCAAAATTGGTTTTCTTACTAAATTGGTCCTCGCAAGAGTTACCCCAGTTTTCGATTCATTTCTTCCACACGTTTATTACTGCTCATATTCTTCGTATGAAGCCCTGCCAAAATAAGATCCTGCAAATCTTCTGAATTGATACCCAGTTTCATGAAACAGTATGCAATTGCACTCACTTTAGGACCATTCAAATTGGGGATGAAACAGGGATTAGAGGGTCAAACTAGAGTCCAAAGACAGGGTGACTTTAGGGATAACTATATTACTCTTAGGTTTAAAGCGCCATCCTTTCCTGTAGACAGTTTAAAGGACTTCTTTATGTAGACAAGGCCATAAGGTTACTAGATGGCAGCCAAGGAAAAGGTGTATTTCTCTTTGGTATCTTATTTCAGAAGTTTTTTTACAGCATGGAATGGGCAATTTAAGGGAATCCTTGCAAATTGAAGTGGTAAGTAACACCCAGGGATGGGCGTGTTGCCAGAATAAGGTGTCTGCCTCAGGTGGCAGCCAAGGGCAGCACCAAATTCTGGCAATGTGCCTATACAAGGGTTGTAATGCATGTAATGACCTGTCAGATGAAAAAGAAACAATGACGGGCTCTTCTGAAATGTAAGAGTCCACCCAAAAACATAAGATGACCTGTTGGCCAGCAAAAAAATTTTGTGCAAAATTTCACTCAAACATCAAATTTTGGGGCTGTTATCCTTACAAAGGCTTTTCTTTTAAATTCTGAAAACATTTGGCAAAACAGCAGGGTTTCTGAATTGGGTTCACCAAATTTAGAGCAGCTGCTCCTGCGGGTCACAAAACAGTAGCAAGATTACCAAAAAACAAAACTTTGACTGTCCTACCTCTCATATAGCCTAATCTGGCGAGGCCCTTCCAGGGACGGTTGCCAGTTTGGCTACACAACAAAAGTGAGGCCAAAAAAAATAGAAAAAAAAAACCCCCTCCACTAACATAGGAGGGAATCTTATGGATCTAAGGACCTCTACAACTAGACTACAAAATCTCTGAGAGGTCATTATGGGTATGTATGCCTCAATGTTATTTCAGCGACAAGTGGTAAATGCATCACTCATTTCAAGGCAGCCCAACATGAGTTTTCACACGCAGGCAGTGTGGGCCCGTAGCAAACCAACACAAAAACATGTCATGTTTTTTTGAGGACTCGACATCAATTTCAGTTGCTCAAAAATGTGCGTTTTGAAACTTGAAACTCAAAACCTACCACCCATTGAAACATGTCAAGTTTCAACAAGCAGCCCAACACACGTTTTGATGCCTAGGTAGCTCAAGCCCCAAAAACATGTAAACTTTCGAGAGCTATGTTTCGACCCTATGCACCCATCTTCCATGTTCCCTCATGCGATCCCCATCCATGCCCATTGACTCATCCATGACACTTTAGACCTTTTTCAACTTTCCTACAATTCGTTTAACTTTTGTTAAACTATTCTATTAAGATAATTAGTGAACGTAATGGAATAGGTTTCTAAGTTTAGGTAGGAATTGATTACAAGTGGGATCCGTCACATGTCAATCATCACAACAAATGAATAGGTGCACTCAAGTTTTGGTTCAATAAGGGTTTACTTTCTTTGTATCATTTTCTGGTTTTCTCAAAATCGCAAGCTTTCTTTCTTCTTCCAACTCAAACATGAAGTGATCCAAATATAATGCTCCCTTCTTATGATCTTCCATTATTCTTAACACAAAAATGAAATTAGTTGTGATAGAAGAAAAAAATCATGAAGAACAAAGCAACAAACATGACAGTAAAAAATGTGAAAATAGACAAAACAATTTTCGTGGAGACCTATACTCATGAAGAGTAGTTGCAATTATTTAAGAAGTGCCAGATCCATCATTAAGAGGACAGGAAGGAGCTTATTTGTGCTTATTACAGTGCAAAAAGAATTTGAAAACGAAGATCAATGAGCACTGAAAAAAGGGGTGTGACAAAGATGTGGATTCCAAAGGGATTCCTTTCAAACTGAAGTTGTACCACCATTAAAAAATGAAATGGAAGGTGTGCATCTTGTGAAGGGTGGAAACATTCCAGAATAAAGGGTGAAAATGAATGCATTGTCAATGCTAGGAGCAATCACCCTTCAACTACATTAACTTTACAAGGAATATAGACATCTAAACACAAGCATGAGAAAGAAAAAACCCCATCCTTGGAGATTTGCGATGAAATTGAAAAGGAATTCATTGTTGTCCATAAAAAACACCTCATGAAACTTGGAGGCCAACTAATGAAACAAGTTTCAAAGCTAGAAAGGGTATTTGAGCACCTCGTTTTGCCAAAACTTATCACTCAAGAATAATTGCAACACAATGGTATTGGATCACACCTTCTTTATTTGAATATGCAACATTTTAATGTTTCCTTAAGTTTTGACAAAATTCAATTAAGAATTAGAAAACACTTGCAAAGTATTAATTTAATTTCTAGTGTTCAATTGAAAAGTAACTCATATTAATTCATGTAAAACATGTTTCAATATATTAAGTTATCTTTCAACATTTGGAATTCAAAAAGTTTCAGACTTTTCCAACATAAATATCATGTTTTAATCATCGTTCCAAATTGGATTCCATGTTTCAACATTTTATTATTTCCAAATAAACTAGTTATGATATTAGTACATCAAATTATGTTTTGATGCCAAATTATAAATTTTTTCAACAAGTATCATGTTTTGATTCATCTCTATGAAAATTTCATTGCTCATTCATGGATGGGATCATGTTTTGACTTTCATAATGGCCAAACTTAAAATAAAAGCTAGTAATTTTTGCTAGCCATGTTTTGGTGCTACTAATCACCATGTTTTAATAGGTTTTAATTGGTGTGTTTTTGTGGTATAATATGTTTCATCTCAGAATGCATTTGCTTGCCAAGGTCTTTACATTCAAATCACAATTTCAAGAATGAGAAATCAAAACATATGGAGGTTTTGGATAGAGCCTTATTGTTAGGAAATTTGAGTACCAACATAGAAAAGTTGCATACCCCAACATCAACTCCAAAAAAAACCAAAAGGAAAATAGTGGGGATAGGAAGAAGAAATTAGAACTTGACAAGGTGCTCTATGAGAACAAGGCCTAGTGAAAGGCTGATATTGTGTTTCAAGAACTCTTGAAATGCAAACCGGTGTTTCTTGGGAAAATTGTAAAAACACTAGACATTTGGCATCTACTATAAAACAATCTTTTTGATTGGGACTAGAAAGTGCAAAATTTTAAAAAAAATTGCAAAGAGTTTGGGTACCTTTGTTCCTAATCCAAACTTCAACATTGTTTTTTATTGTGCATTCGAAAAGTTCATGCGAGGAAACAAAGTGGTACTCAATTATTTTCACCATATTGTTCCATTATAATACATTCACATTTACATTTGATTTTTAACATATGCATTTCGTAATCACTTCAATCACTTAATTTAGCCTTCATTCCATATCTATGTTTCAGATACCCATGCGTGTTTCAAATTTTCCATCATTGGGGTTTTAGCCTCATTTAAACTCAAAGATTCATTTTTAGTATATTCATTCACATTTTGTTTTGCATCCATGGTCTTCTCAGGTTTCATTTGTTTTTTTTCATTGTTAAATTTTTTGTAGGTGCTATGGTAGATGTTTCAATTCCTCAAAACATCGCAACTCCATTTCATAATTTTCTTAAACTTAGTAACAACATGTTTCTATCACCCCACAAACAATTTTTTTTTGACGGAATACCCCGAAACATGCTAATAACATGTTTCAACCAAGTTAAACATGTTATTTAAATAACTTATTAATGATAGCATGTTATTTATGGGTGAAAATCTTTTAAGGTGTACCACACAGGACGAAAGAGACCTAGTCCTTAATGTTGTCCTTTTTTACCTTATATTTTTGTGACATAAGTAGCCATAAGTAAGTTTTGATGTATTGAAAGTAAATCAAATATTAATTTTTCTCTAATCTCAAATTAACAAAGATTTAAAAAATATCTATGTGATTTCAAATTGTGCATATTATAACCGATTGTCAATGGAGGTTTGGATGGTTTTACAATTCTACTTATAGAAGTTTTTGATCTATTGTTTTATGTGTATGTCAAAAATTATTTCAAATGCAAATTAGATTTTGGCCAAACTATTTTTTGTGTTTACTTTATCATTTTTTGCCCAAAAAGAAAATTAAAAACAAAGACGAAGGGAAGAATGATATGTTTCTTCTACTTCTTTTGTTATCGTTGTTTCTTCTTATTTTTCACAAACCAACCAAAAATAAATAAATAAAGGGGAAAGAGGAGAAAAAAAAGTTGTTTCCTCTTCTAATATTTATTATTCTTCTTCCACTTCTCCTTCTATGGCTTCTTTTTTTCCTTCACAAACCCAAAGAAAAATTCAGAAAACAAACCAAAGAGGAAAAGGGCTACCTTTAGTTTTCTTCTTCTTTAGTTGCTTCTTCTTCTTCACAAACCAACAAAACAGAATCATAAAACAAAGTAAAAGGAAAAGTGGGAAGAAGAAGAAACGTTGCTTCTTCTGCTATGATAATGTTGTCCTTGGTTGTTGGGTATTGGGTCACACTGGCCCATGACCTTCACTAGTGCACAAACAATGTTTGATAAAACTATGAGATGCATTCGGTCTATCATAGACACAACACCATATAAGTCCAAGGTTGTGGTCTATGCTTTTTCTCCAGGGTCAGGTGCTCTCGGTTTTCCCTTCGCAACCCAAGATGCTTATGCTGCAGCCTCTCCATCTCTATTTCATTGCATCTTACTCTTGGTATACCAGTGGAAAATAATCTAAAATTAGAGGCAGAGATGAAGACCATTTGGAGCTTACTAGATGTTCCTTCCAGCATGGATATAAAACACATCTCCTTGGAATTTGTTCAGTCCAGGACGTGGTTATACAGAGTTGAGCTAAGCGAACCCTTTGGTAGTTAATGGAGATAGAAAATCTGGCATGTGCAATTACATTTTCTAGCTTCAAAGTAGAACAAGGAATTAAAAAGGTGAAAAAGTCCCATCTACCATTTTGGTTGGTTAGAAAATCAGGGTTGTATAACATGGAATAATCTTTCCATGCAGCCAAATGCAGAGACCAGTTCCACTAATACTTTCAGCTTTGGTCATTTAGATAATTTCTTAAAATTAAACAGGTGCACTTTTGCAAACATATATTTCTTGGCAAAGTGGTCACAAAACTTTAAAAATTATGAGGATATCACACAATTTTTAGGGCTGCTACAGACCTAATGTTTGCCATACAACAGCAAGGGAAGGAACTAGCTGAAGCTATTGCATATGGATCAAGAAATTAGGCAAGCCCATTAGGATAGGAATGTCCAGTACTGAAGTGATTTTTCCTATCATGGAGCAAGTCATGCAAGCCAGACCCAGTGGAAGCTACACCAAGAAGAATTGTTATTTCTGTGGCTTATACACAGTAAATTTGTGACTGAATATCAGTGATTAGATGGATTAAGGACCATCTGCTTCTGATTTACAGCTTGGAAGTCTCAATTGTTGTGCAAGAAAATTCTTATCTTCTTTACAACAGTTCTAAATCTTCTCTTCTTTCAGATTTCTCAAATATTTTCATGTTCTATAATCAAATCAGCAAATTCTCAATGAGTTGACTGAAGATCAATTTCTCAATAAGGAATCCTTGGTCCAGGTCTTTCCTATCAGCGGACATCTGCCCTGAAAACAGTGAAAGACAGTAAGGTTTCACTAATCTCCATACGAGATGGAAGTTGGAACAAGATCCCAATGTCAATTCACAAGATGATTATGATGAAAGTGATCTGCTCTCAGCTGGTACACATTGTCTACAAAAAATCTACAGCAACATTCACTGGTAGAGAATAGGATAGAACTGTCCTACACTGGCCAGATTGGTAGGAAAGAGAAAGAAAGAAACAGGAAAACCTCATGTGGCTGCTTAGCAATTATGCACAGCAAAGCTTAGTCTGAATCAAAGACCTTTAGAAGGACTGGAGCAGTCAAATAGAGAACACAAATGGGAGGACACAACAGCTCTAGTTAATCCATGTTTCCACTCCCAATAACAGCTTGCTTTCCAATACACCAGCTTTACACAACTCCTGAAGGCAGCCGCACCATCAGCTGACCATCCACCACGCTGCTCAACAAGTACCCAGATAAACAAACACATAGGCACATGCAAACAAGGCAACAATTAGGATTGTCCTTGCCACATGGAACTCTCTGTCATCTTTCATGGAACTCACATGTCCATCAGCTCACAGATGAAGGTAACTGATAGCCCTTGTAGGTCCAATGACTTACTCTTCAAGCCTAGTAGCTGGTGGCTGAACACTTACTTTTCAATACAAATTTCACTTTTTCATATATCTATGAAACTGCAGAGAAATCTCTGCAACAACAATTTAAAATTAACAGGACAATTAGTGCAGTCATAACCTTGTGAGAAGCACCCACAAAGTGTCAGATTATCACCTTCATCATGAATAGCAGTGATAAGCTGCCATGACATCCCACTGAATTCATCAGCTCCCATTGGTGGGTGTAGGTAGGATATAATAATCAGCCCAAAATCTGGGCAAGACCATTATACGAACATCTCTTATTCAACTGAAAGCAGATTTTGATGACCAAAGGCTTGGGAATGAAGGTGGAGATGTAGTGACTGCACTCAACCCATCTCCAGTCTTGGAGGAATGTCTTAGGCTTGACACATGACATCAGATCACACAAAGACGAACAGGATGAATCTGAGAATTAGTTTGAGACAAGAATATCATACCTCTTGACATAGTAAAAGCAGAAATCAGCCAAGATGAAGGTCTGAACAACTTCAGAGAGGAGCACCATTGCTGGCCACAGTCCATAGAAAAGTGCACTTATCAAGAAGCTGTTCCTGTCCAACATCTGCAGCAAAAGTTTTTACTCATCAGACTTTGCTTGTAATAGCTTCGTGTGTGGTAAGTCTGAACAAATCTTGACAGAGCAGGAGTTTCGCAAGTGGAGAAAGACAAAGCCAACCTCTGATTTCCTTCTGCTCACTTGAAGAGGGGACGTACATTAATACAACTTTCTATGAAAACATTTACAGGTACATTTTCATTCTCATGATGTACAAACAAATCCATGCGATCCTCACCCAAATGTTCTTAAGATGGAGTCACTGTATCACTAATGATGAAAAGCAAGAGCAACCAAATCCTCGACAAAAAGGAGTCATCTGCAAACCTGGAGAACCCAGTGAGCACAGCTAAGAAAGCGTGCAACTCCAAGAGCAAATACATAATGTGCTGTAAATGGCTCGACAACCTATTAAGATGAAGAAACCCAACAATTAATCAGTGGCCTGTAGGATTGGACAGAGATGTTATAACTTGTTCATATGATAAGGCTCTCCTGCACAGAAATATCTACATCAGGCATGAAACAAAAGAAGTATGAGTAACAAAGGATTTCCAGGCAAAAAATTTAAACATGTGCCCTCACAGAGACACACATGGAGAGACATGCACCTTAGTGTTCTGCATAACTCGAAGCTGAGGCAACACAGACACTGCCTCCAAATAGACACAGAAAGCCCAAAGTATCCGGTTGACAAGGTGATGTGATGTGGTGGGATGAATCAATAGAGCCAGAACTGCACACGGTGCCAGCTGCAACCAACCAGACAATCATGCCACATTACTGACACAGACAAGGCTATCACTGTTTTCAATATTGTGAAGTCATCATCCAGATGGAGTCTCAAAGTTAGAGACCTAACTCAGGTGAAAAAGGATGCCTGCCATATGACACCCAGTCCCCTGACAGCCAGGCTGCTAAAACTAATCAAGTGCAACAGAAGAAATGTCTGAATTTGGTTAAATTTGATGCATCTTGGCATACCCAGCAAAGTGCCTTTTATGATACAAAAGACCCTCCTCTAATGAAAATTTCTCAGCAGCTTCTTTGCATTTAACTGTCTCAAGTCAACCTTGACAATGGCCAAAAGTAATCTTTCACCTGAATGCAGGCTAAGTCCAAAAATATCAGCTCTTGCTACAATCCAAACAAAAGAACCAAAGCCAGGAGCAAAACAAATATCAGGTTTGAACTTTGAACCTAGTGAATAAATCCACCCAGTAACACAATTAAGCATACCACATAGTGTAGTGGAAGATTGTCAAGGTCTTCCATGAGAGTAGACTTGAGTTTGAAGCGCATGGTGTAGATGACCCATGCAGTGGTAATAAAAGTTGCTGAGTCCAGAAGAGTATGGATGTCATATTCCATCACAAAACTACAGTATAGACGGACTGCAAGAAATATGGCAGTAAGCTCCTGGGACTTGAGTGACAAGCCTGCCACACAAACACAGGTATCCAAACACTTTACATCATGCCACATGGCAGGTAGGTAGCATGCAAAGACAAGTCAAAAAGCCCCCATCAATTGGGAACTTGCAATGGCTGAAGACCCCAACAACACTGACCATACTACAATTCTTGAGAATTGCAAATTCCCATAAGCAACTAATTTTGCAATTGGCCTCACATCAGAAAATGTAGCCTTCAGTTCTGCAAGTACTGGTGAATGCACATCCAGCACTAATGTTCATTTGCAAGGAAACATTAAAATTCCCTAACATTTTCAGTACACCACATGTCTGGCCATCCAGCAGTAATAAGGCCCCATCTGTGTCATCAACATTTGAAGCTTCATGAGTCAAAAAAGAAAAAACAAAGATTTCAGATGCATAAATAAAGTCATCAAAATCTGCAGCATTTGCTGCATGTTCTTTCCCTGCAGTACATGGCTTAATGTAACCCTGAGGTTTTAGGGTCCCTGGCAAAACTGGAGTGTTGTACTGTAGGTCTCTAAGGTCTGGTGGCCTGTGGTACTTCTGTTGAGGATGCTTTCACCTAACAAGGGTCTTATGTCTTCTACCTCTGAATACAAAAGAGGAACTGAAAAGCTGCAGGATTGGACACAAGTGCACAAACGAAGTTTGATGCTTCCTGTTCTGAGAACATACTTCGAGCATGAATTTGTTATTCCTTGCTTAACTTCGAAGTCATGTAGAATGCTTGGGAAACATTAGCAGCTGTAATAATTGTGCATTGCAATGAGAGCGAGAGAGAGAGAGAGAGAGAGAGCACTAACCGGCACAGGTTTTCTCCTTGGTGAGTTTATAGATAAGCACACAGATGCCGATAGCATGGATGGCCTCAGCAGCCACAAAGAGGTTGTCATGGTCGCGGACGACAAGTCTCAAGAACACCAAAATGGCGATCCCCGCGATCACTGCCAAAAATGCTTTCACCTTGGGAGGCTGTTTCTTCACCCACCAAACGGCGCTCTGTACAGGGTTACGAATTCTTCCCTGTCCCATCCTCTTGGCCCCCACCAGGAAAAAAAAAGAAAAAAAAAGCCTTGTTCCGCAGACGACGACTGCGAAGAAAATGCCACACGACCAGACCAGACTACACACAAAAAATTTCCAAACCCCTACAAGAAGACTTTCATGAAAACTAGATGCTTATCTCGGCGTCTATCAAGACCTGTCAAATCGATCCGAAACCTTATTCCAGTCAATGTGAACAGCAAAGCAAATAAGGGGAAAGAGAGGCACCAAAAAATCAGTACAAAATTAAAGGAAATACTCGATTCCAGAACAGTCTCTCGCCCGATCTATCAGACGCGATACGAGACCTTGCACTCAAAGTAAAGACCTTCAAGCATGTACACTCCACAACAAGAGAATTCCAAAGTAAATCGACAAAAGAAGTCGAGTCAACTTCAAGGCAGCAACAAAGCAAGTCTAGAACCAAAAGCAAAAAGGCAAAAAATACAAAAAACACAAGGAAAAGCAGGTGGAAAAAACCGGGACCACGGGGGTAAGGGGGGGGGAAACAACCCGCAAAATCGCAAATCAAACTCGGACAAGCTTCAGGAAATGATTAGGGTTAATGCTCGAAAACATAAAAAGCAAGACTTTTTCTCTTTGTTTTTTTTTTTTCCCAAATTAGGCCAGATTGGCGATCATAAGATCTCAAGCTTAACCCAAAAACAAACGGCACAAATTCCGCAGAAATATATTTTTAAGAAAACAAAAACCTTGCAAGGATTCCTCGCAAAAACCTTCCCAGACATAATCCTTTCGTTCTTTACGCAAAACACTTGCGGCCGGCCTCCGCGCGCGCGCACTCGCGGCGGAGAAGATGATCAATTAGCCGTTCGATGTCCGAGATCCAACGATCCTCTCGAGGACTAAGATTAAAATAATTTTATTTCCACGTGGCTGAATATTAGAGGTCATGGGACGTGGATATAGTTACCAGCCTAGTAAGTTAGGGTCATTTTCTAGGCCTATTTTGCTGCCTTCTTGTTGTTGTTGTAGATAATAGTAACAAATTAAATTCCATTAATGGTGTTTGACTTGAGTACCTACCAACTTTATACTATCAACACCACTTTATCTACTTTCAACTTTGGCATTAAAGCCAGATAACATGAAGAGTGCATGCACGTTCCATAGAGTCCATCCCTATGTCAATTTGTCAATGACCCATTGACCCACCCGAGTTATCGCCACTTGGTTTGCATGGTTTGTGGATTAGGGTTGTTAATAATGTTGCATGAAGCATTTGGTGAGTCAAATTGGTTGTGGATTTGGGTCTTTCATATGGTGAGTTCTTAGTCTAGTAGGTTGTGTGCATTTAGGGTCTTTCATATGGTGAGTTCTTATTAGTCTAGCAGTATGTTGTGTGCATTATGGTTTTTCATGTGCCAATTTGTTAAGGCCCTTGGTGGAGTAGGTTGTAGATTAGGGTTGCGGATATGCCATGGCTTTTGGTGGTATAAGTTTTGGATGTGCCTATTTCTTGGTCAATTAGGTTGTAAATGTGCCCAAGTCCTTGTTGGTTGATTAAGTTTGGTGGATTAGGGTATGGATTAGTGTTGGGCGGTTCTAGAATTTTATGAAGAACTTCTAATTCTAGTTCTTTAAAAAGAAGTTTAAAATATTTTTGGTTTTTTAAAAAATGGAGCCTTGGGTCTGATTTTGATTCTATTCTTGAAAAAAAAAACAGTTTTGAGTTCGGTTTTGGAAATCAGAGTCAGTTTTGAGTAACATGGTTTGAAACCAATAGTTGATTGTTGGTTAACTTCTGATTAGCCCCTAGCCCAACCTTTTTTTTCCCAAAACAATTTGTTTTCAAAAAAATTGGTTTCATTCCTAATTTTTTTTTGGTTTTAAAACTATGCTTGGGCTTGATTTTGATCCCAAAAATAAATCTAGTTTTAAATTTGGTTCTAATTCTAGAACCATATTCAAAATCAAACCTGATTTGGGTTTATACTAATCAGAATTGGAACTGACAGTTCCGCTTGGCCAAATTAGGTGACCCTCAACACTAATATGGACTTGAATATGGATGCTCAATTTAGTGAAAAAAAAGTTGTTGTCAAAATGAACATTAAAATTTAGACTTCATTAGACAGTGAGACATGAAAAGGTTTGTTATGTCATTTTGAATGTTAGAGGGTAAAACCCAACAAAATATTTTAAGTTAGGATGTCAATTACTTGAGTTACTTCAAGTGTCAAAAAAATGTTTAGTTTGGGGGCATTGAAGTCCTCTTTCAGGTTTTATGTTGTATGGTCATCTTTGGGTTTTTAAAGGACACTTTTTCACAATTATAAAACACGAGATATTTTATAAAAATAATTCCTTTTTATGTCTAATAATCGTGATAATAAAACATTTTCTCATATTCAAGTTATGTTGCTTCATTGGGTAGTGTTCTTAAGTTTGCATGTGGAGCTTGCAAAAATTGTAGCGTTTTATGTTTTTTTTTTTTTTGTTT
>Ga0209611_10005983_pt1 | contig 20135 bp, 14 predicted proteins | sample S1TSphgellanicum_3_FD_187693 | JGI IMG/M metagenome (GOLD analysis project Ga0209611, IMG submission 187693) | Host-associated microbial communities from peat moss isolated from Minnesota, USA - S1T2_Fc - Sphagnum magellanicum MG (SPAdes) (version 2) | ecosystem: Host-associated > Plants > Peat...
CACTACCACTTTATTAGAAAAAAAGTTCTAGCAATAGAAATTGACCTTATTCATGTCAGTACCGAAGATCAAGTTGTTGACATTTTCACAAAGGCTTTAGGTACAGATAAGCTAAAGAAGTTTTTTAAAATGTTTGGTGTACTAGAAGTGGATTTGAGCTTGAAGGGGAGTGTTGAGAATTCAAGCTCAACTAGTTAGGTTTCACTAGTTACTGGAGTAGGAAAGTAACTAGGTTATTTTCACAAGGTTGAATTACTTTCATTACTTATTTTAGTTTAGTCATTTGTGGTTTGGTTTTTTAGCTAAATACATTGGTGTTAATGGTTTGGCTCTCTTTTATTCATTACACAAGTTTGTGTATTTCATGTGACAAGAACCCTCGGGAGTTCTTGATGTTGTGTTTTGTGTTGGGAGCATTATGTTTGTAGTTTCCTCTCAATAAAGATTTATGTTTGCACTTAAGTAGATCTCCTATTTGAACGTTTTTGGATCTGCAGCTTTGGGATCTTATAGATCATATAAGAATATGTGTGAAAGAAATTTCATGTCATTTGGATTTGTATTGAGAGAGATCCAAGCATCCGAAGTTTCAGTCTCAGTTTTGAAGTCAATTTCTTTTGAAAGTGATATCTACTCAAGTGCAAACATAAATCTTTATTGAAAGGAAACTACAACATAATGCTTCCAACACAAAACACAACATCAAGAACTCTCCAAGGTTCTTATCACATGAAATACACAAACTTGTGTAATGAAGAAAAAGAGAACCAAATCATCAACACCAAGGTATTTAACTAAAAGACCAAACCACAAATAACCAAACTAAAATAAGTAACGAAAGTAATTCAACCTTATGAAAGTAACCTAGTTACTTTCCTACTCCAGTAACTAATGAAACCTAACTAGTTGAGCTTGAATTCTCAACAAGAAATTTAAGACATTTTCATAACTACTATTTGTGATCTACTGTGGATAATTAATACTAACCTACATTCTCAAAATATTGTTGTAAAAATGTAATCACCTGAGATGTTATTCCTGATTTCATCAAATCCACAATCTATTTCTTGACCAGATAGCCTCTCTTGATATATTGTCTTATTTTTTTGCCTTTTTAAATGTTATCGATTTGATTTATGCTTATTTTGAAACGCAATTTGAGCATAAAAGTTTAAACATTATTTGATTTTTTACCACGTATGCATTCCCACAAATGTTTAGGTCATAACCATCAGATATATTTGGTAAAAGTTCAATGCCTAACCCATCTTTGGGTGGTACCACTAAAAACTACCTCAAAGAATAGTTAAGGAACTAAAAATATCCAAATCATTTTTTTGAACCCTTTTCATTAAATGTTTTCATGATTATAAATTACTATACTTTCATGTTTATCAATTACATGCTATAATATATGGTTTGAATTTTATTTGGGAATTTAAGAAATTGGAAAATTTTAAAATTTTATATTCCTAATTAAAATGGCCCCTTAAAAAATTGATAGTCTCAATTTTGGAAAGTCATAATTAAATCATATTTAATCAGTTAATTACCAAATAAACCTAAAAATAAAATGACTTCCAAATTACTTTAGGAATTAATTCATTAAAAATTCATGAATCATGTTCCAAATTTTTGTTCCTAACTAAAAAGTTCAACAAAAAAAAAATGTTACATTCTTGAAACTCTTCTAAAATGTAATGATTAAGAACATCAAAATACACAATATTCTTGATATTATTAAGATTTCAAAATCTATGGAACTTAATAAATGTATTCCAAAAAAATTATGAAAATGTTCAATTAAATGTTTCCTATGTTTTTTCAAAATTCGATGGGTGTAAGAAAATCAAAGTGTGATGTTTTTAGTGATACCGCCCAACGATGGGTTTGCCCTCCAATTAATGATGAGCATGTTCATGTCCTAATGTGTAAGTTCACAATTCTTAAAAAGTTATTACTAAGGCTTCACTACAATATAAATCATAAAAAAGGTGCCTCAAAATTTTTAGGTCAATGGGTGCCAAAGTCAAATGTGGAACCATCACCCAAAAGGCGACATGCAAATACATTAGATGATGTGTCCATAATAGCTATGTCATAAGGAGAACCCAAATTTGTAGATCAAATGACCAAGGAAACCTAATTGACTAATTAAGATACAACTAGCATTATTGATAATAATATTGGTGAGCACAAAAACACATTTTGGGTTTTACAACTTATCTTTACAATTATGTATTAATTAAAAAAGACATTTGCAACTAATGATTATTGAGTTGTTAAACCCATGTCGTTTTACCCATTTAGTCGTAAAGGACATATAGTTGCAAAACCCAATTGTTTAATCAACTTGATTTTTTTTTTATAATATTGAAATTCCATGTCATCATTGATTTTGGTTTAACGTGTAAAGTGAATGTGATGTTAACCTAATTGTTTTACTCATTATAAAAAATTGAGAGTTATAAAAAGAAGTTTTGGTAAATGACATTTAAGTGAAAACATGGTGAAAGGAATTAAGGGTGCTAAAGTAAAAGTCTTTTTCCAAAGACTACACATGACATGTCATTTTTGTGTTAGTTTATAACTTAAAATTTTTAATTTCAAGTACCCTTTTAACATTTCATTTTCAATATAAATACATTTTGTTTACAAATTGATTTTATACCATGTATATTATGCATTCATGCCTTCTATCACATAAACATGAATAACTTTTTTTATAGGCACATTTTTTTAATCCATAATTTTCAAGGTCAAAAACATTTTTGAACCAAATGTGTTCAAATCAATTACAAAAACAATTATCATCAATTCAAATCCTTTTGCCCTTATAATCATTAATGTTAAAATCCTTTCCAATTTTCAAAAGAAATGGTGTACATTTGATAAAAAAAAAAGGCATTTGAAAAAAAAACAAAGATTGTCCACTCTTAAGGTTTAAGTGTTTTAAACATGCAAAAACATTTTTTATTTGTGTCAAGTCTTGAACAAGTAAATTTTGCAATTAATGGAAAATATTCCAAAAAACATTATGATAATCCAAAATATTATGCGTCATTTATGATATTTCAAACATATAAAAATGTAGTTTTTAGGAATGTCCATTCACATGGGTGGCTCCTTTGACTATGTTCTTACCCATGTGTCAAAAATTTATAAACACATGTTTAATTATGAGTCATTACATATGAACAAAAATCAACCTAACCTTGCTTGGGTAGCCTAAGTAGCTTGTTTTGGCCAAAATTCAACCTAACCTAGGCTAGGTGGCTTAGGTTAAAAATAAATCTCAACCTCCTGGCTTAAATAACCTAAATTAAACTCCCTAACCTAAATTAAATGGCTTTAATGTCATAACTTTCAAGAACAAGGACTTGAACCCCCCACCTCCACTTTGGGGTTCAAGTCTTCACCCATTACATTACTGCATTTTTTTATGTTAAATTTACTATACAAAAAATTATAAATATTATTTTTTTAGCTTCAAATTAAATTAGGCCACCCTACGTTGACATATGTCAACCTTCCCACAACTACCTACCAACTTAGCTTAAGTTAACCTAAGCCTCTTTATGTTAAAAATAAATTAATTTAGTCTAACCTAACTATGACTATTTGTCATGCCCGTATACATGGCCTCATACACAAACGGCTAATTATGGGCATGCCCATCATGCCTTTTAGGGTTAATGCACGCTTGTAGGGTTAATGTACGTTCTTTGGTGATTATATGTTATTAGGTGCTTAGGGTTTCAGCTTTTTAGTGGCTATATAAAAAACCAAACCCTTCCTTTCTCCTTTTAGTTTTTCTAGAATTCCTTTGTTAGGAAGAGTTTTCTCCATAGTCAAACAATATTTCTAAATGCTCACAGCGGCCATTGTATGGCCACCGGCCCAAGTGGTTAGAAAATCCAATTCCACAACCTAGTCCATTTGAACAATAATGGAAAAGGGTGGAATGGGATGTTTCTCAAAAAGTAGAAAGTAAGGAGAAAAATGAGACAAAGATGCATGTTTGGACATTTTATAACCCATGGCAATGTAAGGTAAGACCATGTCCCAATCCTCTTTGTTCTTATTAAAGCAAATCTTCTGAAGTCCCTTCTTGCATGTCTAAACCATTTTCTCTACAAAACCATCAGCTTGAGGATGGTCTCTTGAAGTCTGGCGACGGTCAATGAAAGCATGATCAAATAGGTTTTAGAATTCTCTTTTGAATTCTGATCCTTGATCAGTAAGGCACCTAACATAAGCCCCAACCCTACTTAGAACCTGTTGTAAGAAAGTTTAGTTGGTGTTGTGTGAAGACTTGTTTGGCAGCATTGATGCACTCCCAAGTCCCTTGTTGAACCCACTTGAGGGTCTAACTATGTAGAGTTGCGGAAAGTTGGAACTTGAAGGTCGCTCCCGACTTCCAGCACTAAAAGGGGGTACAGGGGCATGCTAAAAGTCCCGAGATTAGACTAAAAATAGGGACTAGATTATCAAGCTTGAATCTGCATCCAAAACCAACCACAAGAGGGTTAGTTAACATTCGGGAACACCCTTAGGTGTTGGGACAAGCCACGGGCACTTTGACACACAAGACTCGGGGGAAGCCACCACCTTCCCCCATATAGTATTCTCTGTAGCTCTCCACCGAGGCTACATCCAAATGGCACTTTTTCTCAAGACTCCCAAGTTGGAGTCTCGAAACTGTCCAGGGTTAGAGTCCCGGGACTTTGGGAGCTCATAACTCCCAACTGCAGAGTCCGATCAAGACGAGGTCTAAACAACATTGTAGCTCGCCTCGAGAGCTTTCCAATGCCATGTCGCACTCTAGAATCGAACATTGGGAAGAGGTCGATTCCTGACTTTTAGTGGTCGGGAGTCAAACTGCCAGTTTGACTCCCGGCCCTTCTTTTGCCCATAACTTGAGCTGCAGATGTCCAAATGGCTCATGCGAGGCCATTTTGGACATCTACACTTCAAGACCTTTTCAATGACATAAAGAGCGCATCAATGCGAGGAGATTTGTTTCCTCAAATTGTCTTCTGAGATTTCGGGAGTCCCGGAGGACTCCAAGTCTCCCACTTTTGGGAGTGGGAGTTGCATTCTCCCACTTTGCCCAATGTGGGGTTGTGACAAGCACAATAAGCTCAACCCACTTTGAAAAATGTTCAATCATAATCAAAATGTAGACATTACCCCTAGAGGTTTGTGGTAACTCTCAAGCTAAATCACATGACTAACAATAGAAAATGCCCTAAATAGGGAGTGGAGAAAGCGTGAACTATCGAAAGGAGAAAGTTCTCACTCTATCACATTGTTCACACCTAGCAATGATGTCTTGGACTTGAACATATGTACCTTTCCAATGGTAATGAAGAGCGTAAAACCTATAAGTATGCTTAACTCCAAAGTGTCCGAGCTCCGAATGTACCTTCTAAAACCAGGCCATTCATGTGTTTGTCGCCTTGTGGTAAACATCGAACGAGGTGATTGTCCCTCCATGACTAGCGTTTGGACCGTTGTTATATATGATCGATGATTTACTGTAACTTGGGGAGGGTATTCCCCATGTTGAAGAAACCTCAAAGTGTCCAAATCTTCCCATATATTCATAATGGGATGTTCAACCAGGTTACATTGCAATAGTGTAAGATAATTAGATGCATAAGATACATGTACTGCTATAATCTGGTCGAAGTCTTGCCTCGCTTCTGAGAAATCTTCAGAGATAATGAGGGGTCTCCGTGATATGGTATCCGCGTTTTGATGTGTAATACTAGGTCGGTGAATAACCTTGAACTCATACTCTTGAAGTATAAGCACCCAACGAGCTAACTTACCAGTAAGCTTGTCGATGGTCATCAACCACTTGATAGGCTGGTGGTTGGTATACAAACTGAAATTGATGTCATAAAGATAGGGCCTAAAATGTATGATGACCCATACAATAGCAAGACACTCCCCCTCGTATGAAGAGTAGTTGCTCTTAGCCTTGTTGCTTCCAGATGCATAGGCGATAACATATTCTTTGCATTCCTCATCAAGTTGGCCAAAAAAACACCAATACTAAGAGCATTCTAGTTAATGTGTAGAATGAAAACCTTGTTGAAATCAAGTCTTCTCAGAATGGGGAACTTTGAAAGCTATTCCTTAAGTGTGTTGAAAGCTTCCTAAGCCTTTTCACTCCATGTCCAAACAACATCCTTGTTTAACGATGCATAGAGAGGATGAGCAATAGTATTGAAGTCTTGGACATAAATCATGTAGTAATTACATAGTCCAATGAAGCTCCTCAAAGTGTGAACGTTAGTAGGATTGGGCATTTCCAAAATGGCTACTACTTTGGCCCAATGAGCCATAATACCATTTGGCAAAATTTTGTGTTCAAAGTAAACTAATGAGGTGATAACAAACTCACATTTTTTAGGATGGATCTTCATACTGACTTCGTGGAGCCTCTTGAATAACTCCTCAAGATGAGCCAAGTGCTATAGGAGTCCCTTGTTATGCACTAGGACGTCATCTATGCAGCACTTCAGGAAATCTACCCGTTCGAAAACCTGGTCCATGACTCATTGAAAGAAAACAGGTGCATTCTTCAATCCAAAAGGCATCACAAGCCATTCCCACAACTTGTTGCTTCCATGGAATTTTGTTTTCTTGCGATCCTTTGCAACAAGCACAATTTGGTTGAAGCCTTGCCTTAGATCCACGATTGTGAAGATGTTTGAGTCTCCAATGCTATCAAATAGTTCTTCAAGGATGGGCATGGGGTACCTATCCTGAGGTGTAATTAGGTTCAAAGGCCTATAATCCATGTACATCTTTTTCTCAGTCCATAGTCCAACTAAATCCTTTTTTGTTGGCATTACTTTAGCGGTTGCGAAATCAGAACTTGATGGATGAATGAAACCAGCCTCATGGAGTTCTTTGCATCTTTCATCTACTAGTTCCCATTCATGCTTGTTCAACCTATGCTTCCTCCGATAGATGGTTGTCTCATTTGTAAGGTCTATAGAAAACTACATGGTTTTACACTTACCTAAGTCTTTGATTGAGAATGCGAACACATTCTCATACTTAATTAGCAAGTTTGTGACCTAGTTTCTCTCCTTCTTGGTGAGTTGGTTCCCCATAATGAAAGGGTAGTTGGAAAGACATGGAATGGAGTTGGAAAATGTGTTTAAAGAACTTGATGTATTGGGTTCTACACTATCCAACTACGTAGATTCATAGAAGGTTATAATTGTTTGTCCATAAGCTGATGCACCTCCAGGTGTATCAGAACCAACTTGAGTCAAATTACATGGTACCTCCTCCCCCCCAACACTAAGAGTGAAATGTAGAGTGTTGAAGATAAGCAAATGTATTTGGTTGGGGTGCCATGTGGTCGCATCACTAGAACTACAAGCTGATTGAATCAATGTTGGTGTTATGTACATTTGAAAAATCCACCATTACAATTATCACAAAGCAGCATAGCATGTTATATTACCATGGATAGCTCTAACATGCCCAAAACTTTCATTATTCAATTAAAACAAAAGGATTAGTGTTGGGAGTAATTAGAAGATCTTTCCCAATTATGTTCATATTATTATGAGTTACTTGTCAATCATCATATTACTTTCACATTGACTTTAACAAAAAATATCAATGCCCACAATACTTCTCTTTGTAGCATTTCACCTTTTCTATATGTTGTGGTTAACCCCTACAAATGAATAGTTCCTTTGGCTAGGTTTCCATGGTTTGGAAATTATACTTTCACCTATTTGTTTATTAGGTTATAACCCTTACCATAACTCTCATACATGGAGTTCAAAAGTGAACACCATATTTGCCATCATCTTTAGCTCCTTGTTACACAATCATTTGTTAAAATGACATCCTTTTTATAATATTCCTTCATAGAGCTTCTATGATAGACATTAGTGGTATTTCCACATTGCCAATCAATAATTGAGATATGTAAATTGAACAAATTATATTACTTAATTGAATAGATTAACTAATAATTAATCTAACATAATAATTAATATGTTATTATGAAACTTGGAAAGTACTTACTTAAATCAACAAACAATTACACCATAGGCCCCCAAAATTATATTAAAAGATTACATAATCAAATATGAAATTTAGGTGAAGAAAATACTTGACTTATATGGATGGTCAATATTCATACATTTGGATGCTCTTTTGTAATGTTCATCAACACATAGAAAATAGATGGTTTACTTGTATTATTCTCATTTTATAAGCACTCTAGTACCATAATTGCTTAAAAAAAGTCCATATTTGTGGAACATGTAGAGTGAAAGTGAACTTTACTATAACATGTGGATTCGTCAGTGAACTTTCATTGTGGTGATGTTAAAAAGGGAGAAAATATAATCAAGTGAGGCAAATACATGTCTACAATTGTTTAATCAAGTGAAACAAATGCATGTCTGGCACTATTGGTGCAAATTGGCTATTTATCACGTCTACAAGATGATCTAAAAATCATGATAAAAAACCATGGGCCCAATATAATCCCACCATATATGCACAATTGAAACGTAATGTTTTTTTGATACAAAATTTACCATCCACCATAATCCATCCATTGCATACTAGCATAACAAAAACCCTAAACCCAAAGACTAAAAGTCATTTTTAAATAGGGCTTGCATTATAATAGTTACATTTTAAATGTTTGTAACATGTGGTAACATGTGCAAAGTACCATTGATAGATGTTGTAAAAAGGGACAAATACAATGCATAACACTATGAGAAAATTGTGTCCATTACAACCTATCTAATGCAACTAAAAGGTGTCTGATAAAATTAGATCACAACTAAAAAGTGTCCAATAAAACTAGATTACAATTAGATAAACTAGTTGCAACGGACATGATTTTCTCATGGTGTAAATAAACCTTGTTGAAATGTGCTATGCATGGTGTTTGCAAAAATGTGAACCAAATATTAATGAGTGCATATAATGTTTCTATGCTAACTCATTCATATTGATTTCATATCTAACATTTACAAATGGCGAAAAAAAATTCACGCATAGGTTTGAAGTTTAGAAATTTATTACAAACAAGTTCACAAACTTTGCAAAGATTTGTTGATGTAAGGTAAATAAAACATTTTGTAACATTGCATGCAGTCTTTTGCCAATCTCCTGCAATACAATAACATACGCATGCACTCAATATTTATAACAATATGTTGTGGGTGATGGAATATATAACAAAAATGTGAACAATTGGACATATATCATTGCCATGGGATTAACAAATTGTAAATACGATTGGAAGCAAAAATGAATATTAATGGTCATGTTACCTAAAGTCTACATCCTTGTTTTCCAAGCCCAAATGTTGTATAGGTAGAATGGGCAAGATGTGTGTTCAATTGGTGGTGCGTTGTTGCAATTAGTTCATGGTTGGTACTTCTTCCTCCACTTCCTCCTCCATTATAAGTAGTAGTAACGAGGGTGGTTACACCATCTTCCTTTCCTTCCCCTACAACAAAAATAGGACCCATGGGGTGTTAAATGATCAAAGTGAAATTACAAACCCTAATTCCCTATAATCAAATCTTCATGACAAAGCTTCAAGTTACAAACAAATTAGGTAGTTGTTATACCTTTGTCTAAATTGGATGGAATGTTAGTGATAGTGATGTCTTCAATTTACAAAAGTGTAGATTATAGAGATTCACCACTTGAAAACACAAGTAATGCCTTCAAGAAGTTGGGGCCATCAATAACTAATATTGTGCTATAACTGGTTGTCATATCTTCCACCCTTGTGACTTTTTTAGAAGCCTCACTATTGCATTTGCTAAGTTCAATGTTGGGTGGTGAATCAAATCCACTGCTTGACATGTGCTAATGTTGCATTGTATTGTGTAGTTGTAGCCTATGTTGATTTTCACCAATAGCAATTGGTCCTAATGCAGCTCCAAAATATATATATTGGGCATTAATGAAGGTTACAAATCTAAACACAAGAAATTTGTTATTTGTGTAAACATAACCAATATCTAAACATCTAAACTATATCTTTAAACATAAAAACATTTTTTTCTAAGCATGTAACATCATATTTTTTCCAAACATAATAATAGTTTCTCTCTAAACATAACACGTCATCATTTTTTAAAACATAATAACAACTTCTCTCTAACTTAACCATGAACTTCTCTCTATACTTAATAGGAATTTCTTTCTAAAATACCAATAACATTTGTCTAGATTTAACATAACATTTTTAATATAATGAATTACAACTTTTTTCTAGACTTAATCACAACATTTCTTTAAACTCCAATGCAATTTTATTTGCAATTCGTAGTACTTGCACCACAAGCAATCCAACCACAATCATGATCCTTTATGAATTTCAGCCATTCAATGAAGCGTTGTTGCAAGTAATTGTCTTTGAGCACATTGTCCTTTTGTTTCCATGCTTCAAGGAATTTGGGTTTGTTTGCCATGGCCATTATCTACATCATTTGTAATTGCACATTTTGTATCCAGTTGATATACTCATCCCACCATTTGTTAATAGGATGTTTGAGTGATTCAAATGCCAATCCACATGTTGCCTCCATTATTGGCATGAAGAAGCATTTGTACAACTTGCAAACAAAAAAACCCCTCCTCATGTAACATTGTTAATAGTAAAAAATTGTCCTATGTTAGTTAAACACCATGGATGTTAGGAGACAATAGTACTGTCACTACGTGGTAGTTATTATTAAATGACAAAACAATCTTAGGAGAATTCTAGAATGGAAGTGTTTTTAGACGGTAGTACTATTAGTATAGTGAACTACCTTCATGGGATAGAATAATCAAAAGTTCATTTTGGGAGGAATTTTAATAAAAATAACATTAGTTATTAGAAATATTATCCTAGTATAATTTACTTAGAAGGGTATTCTAATAACTATTTTATTATTAGTGGTAAATATCCTACTTGTACCATCTTCTATTTACTAGGGGGTGAAGCCATCTAGGGTAATTAATCCAAGTGGATAAGGGATGGATGGATTTCCTTTAATTAAAATGTGTGGAAGGGATTAGGATAAGGAGATTTAGGAGGATAAATATTCAACTTTTGTGTGGTGAATATCCTTCTTGGATTCTTTATTTATCCTTGATGAAGAGGATTGTGAGGCATTCTTTTGTATGATTGCAAATTTGATGTGGTTAGTAGAGTTCTCTTGGGGAAGAAGTATGTGTGTGAAGAAAAGAGAAGAACATGGAAGAATATTATACTTGATGCCATGTAATGGAAAATGGTTGAAGGTTGTCAAACGCATTACTTTTTCTTTTTTGTATTGACCTTTAAAAGGTAAGGAAAATAGTTCCTTTTTAATTGATGTGGGATATTAATTTTTTTGTTTGGTTTTTCTTTTCTTTTACAATGAAAGTATTATCTATACTAGAGTACGAAGGTAGACATGTTGCAAAAAGGTAGTTGCCACTAGAAGGTAATAATAAGAATGTAGCTATTGTGTTTGAGGTTTACAAAGGGTAGAGAGTTACTACAAACAATAGATAGCAACTACAAAGGGTTTGTAGGTGCTGCAGATGGTAGGTAGTAGTAATAGAAGGTTTGCAAATGGTAGGCAATAGCTACATGAAGTTTTTAGGCACATTGGTTTTTTTTTCAAATCTATAGAAAAAGGTAGTTACAACATGATGGGTAGTTGTTATAGAACGATAGCTACTATAGGATGGTAAGTGTTGCAAGATGATAAGCATACATAAAACATGCCTTACCTTCATATGTTTTCATGTTATTTTTTATCCTTTTTTTATTTGGCAACCTTTTTCCTTGGTGATAATTAAGTTGCTGAATTCCATGGTTTAATAAACATCCATTTGATTGGAACCCATGGCCGAAAGTTGAAACCTAGTCCAATCCATTCCAAAATGTTATCCTTGTTCCCCCCCTTAGTAGGGTGGCATTGAGGTGGTTGAAATCCCCATGTAAACATGAACATTTTTAGAATTAATACACTCCACAATGTTTACCATATTTGTTTTGATTTTTTCATGTTATAAATAATTGCTATAATAGTTTTTACCTCCTCTTTGTTGTGTGTCCATGGGAATGGTGGCAAAACACTTTGTAGAAGCGGGATATTGTAGAAAATGTGGTACATAGGATGCCATCCCTAGGTAATATGTTCCATTTGAGGAGCTGTGTTGGCTTCCCAATCTTGCATTTTTTTCTTGACATATTCATCAAATTTTTGAGGCCTTATTTCCTTCCAAGTTACTTCTAGCCCCATGACTATTTTGCTTAGAAATCAATGCTCAACATATTCAAGCAACACTTTGAATTCTTCATCCATAGTAACTTGATTATAGACACATTCAACACATAGAGTGGTGGAATTCTTAACATTGTTGTTGTATTAATTTAATTTTTGAACCTAACATGCAACAAGTTAGAAGTTAAACCCTACAACAAAGTTGGTACGTGATAAAACATAACAAATAACTAAACTCAAAATGAAAATGTAATTCTTTTATCAATTCTACAAATGACCAGCTCTCATATGAAAACATAAATATGCTTTCAACCTAGTTGTCCCACTTGTCATCTTCAAACTTCTTGTATTGCTACAATTTAGATTTGAATCCATCAATAACATCCTTCTCCTAGTTATAGTGACATAACATGTATGGCAACTACACAAAAAAAGACAGGGACATGTTTCAAAAAAGGAGGAAGATGAGGAGGTGACTATCAATTTATGGTAACCACATGTTATGCTTATGTATGTGCAGAGAGCAATGCATCTTTGTGTTCACCTTCAAGTTCACCTAACTCCTTCGATGGAAATTCTTCAAATGTGAGGTCAATAGAAGGAGGGTTGGAAATTGTCATTAATTTCCAAGATGATGTCTCATGTGGACAAGATGTTATGTTAAAATGCAACTGCATTTTTACAACAAATGCAATGTTACAATTTGGTGTTGTAGCTTGTGCATGCTTCAACTTTGGTTTTTCCAAGTTTGTATACATGTTAGGTTGTCCATCCTTTTCAACACTTTCTACTTCAGAAAGCTTTATAACATGAAACCCATTAGAATGTTGATCTTTGGATGGGGATGTAAAGGTTGAAGTAGATGTCTCCTCACTGTCATGTTCAAGTATGCTATGAAATTTGTCGACCACCCACCAAGCCACCTTCTTTGATATGTTTCAAGCTTGCATTTTGTAAGGCTTTTGGGTTTCATTTTGTTGCCTTGTCATTTGTTGGCTACTAGTAGTACCTCCCTTTTTTATAGTTGCATGTATTAGATCTCTAGGTGATCCTACCTTTTTTTGTGGTTTTGTTTATTTTATATGCTTTCCATCAACTACAAGTTCTTCCTTTAATGCTACAAGGACACTTGCAATGGAGGTGAACTTGTGGTGTTTTGCATCATACCTTGCAAGTGGTTGTAATCCATGGAATTTTTTGAATGAACACATTTTCTTAACGATTGTATCATATACAAATTTGTTATCCTACTCCTCATCAATTTTTGCTTGGCTTTTAATCAACAAGTGAAAAGTTAATTTTTCATCAACAAACATGTGTTTTAGTTTTTTGGTTTCTTGGGCAAAATTGAAATTGGGGTTCATCCACAATTTAACACGTTTACCTAAGTTTGGATAAAAGGATGCTTTAATGTCACAGCCTTTATGTCAATGTTTCAGAAGTCTTTGCTTACTAACCCACTTTCCATTGTAGTAGATGCAAATAACATCTTGAGTTGCCCTTTTGATGTTCTGTCATTGGCCTTGGATCTTACTTAACATGTTGACATGTTTCTAAATATTAATATTTTGGGCATTTCATGTTTAACATGTACAACCATGAAACCTAGATTTGTAATTAGCTAGCCATTTGCTTTGACCTGAACAAAGATGAATAATGATATAAAACATTTACTTTTATTGCTACAAACTCCACTTTTAATTTGTGGTAAAACTTTGGAATAACAAATTTCTCTACAAATTTCCCATACCTTGATTGATGTAGTATCAAACCAACCCCTTAGCAATTAAGTTTTTTTTGCCTTTTGTAGATAACATTGTGCTCCCAAGTTCATTGTCCATGTTCTTTCCAACCATTACAACATCTCACTTTGTAACAACACTTAAGTCAAACCATAACATGAATCCCACATATAAAATCCATGTTCTTTCCTAAAACATTTTGCAACATGGATAATCCTAAAACATTCTACAACATGTACAAGTGACACACAACAAATAGGAGCACATGAAGTAGAGATTTAAACTTATGATGTGTTGAATGAAAAAAGAAATTTTGTGTTTCATAATAGTTTCATGTTTATATCATTCCTCCTTTCACATTTACAAATTCATTTCCATGTTTTTCACCTCAAAGGAAAATTCTGAAACATGTTACAAAATAATGTTCAACAAGGTTTTTCAAAGGAAAACAACAAAATCCAAATGAAGAGCTAAGTAATAGTTGAAACTGATTTGCATGATTCCAACTTATGTATTAACATTAAACATTAAACAAGGTTTTCTCATTGAAATGTTTTGTGTAGTCCATGAACACCTTAACAACACGTTGTCCAGTATACGAACCTTAGGGTATTTCCATAAGTATTTCATAGCCATCATTGTAACACCATAAAAAACTTACCTCAAGGGCATATTCACAATCAAGGTACGCAAAACTACGGTCTAACGAAAAAAGGATTGCAAAAGACTATTTTGGATTTTTATTGCATATATTATTTTATGATTATAGCGGATTGGTGTATGAGTAGAGTTAAAATGATGTCATGTTAATCTAATAAAAAAGTTTAATAATAAATTGGATATAATATAGATGTCCTTTTAAATAATTTGACTCCTTGTTTTAACTGCAAATTTCATTTTAAAGGAATCAAAAGGAATGTATTAAACAATGCAATTGACTTCAATTTTCTTTCATGGATAAGTAATGCATACATTTATATTTGGCAATGTTCATATAATGCATTTGATTAAATAATATACGATATGATTTTTTTGAAAGTTATAGAATCCATTTTGAAAGGGTTACAAGGAAAATGATTCTTATTTTTTTCCATTTGGTTCATTTTTGTATTCATTAGGTTTAGAATTTGTGGCCCCAAGTGTTGACAACATGTGTAGGATCTTCATGTAAGAAAACATGTTAAGTTGCATATATATATATATATATTCGTAACTTTTCGCAATTCCATTTTACATTTATAGTTTTTTACAAAAATATTTATACATAATTACATATGCATGTGAAAAATCACCACCACCATGCAAATTATCATAATTTGAATTATCCAATATTTTCACTTAAATTTATTCCATAAAGAAAATAGCAAAAACAAAGTCTTTGAGTCATGTGTCCAAAAAGGGGTACCTTGATTGTGAATATGCTTTCAATAGTAGTTTGTGTTTGTGCTTGAAGCTCTTGCAAATTTTGCGAAAGCTCCATTGTATGTATTTCAATAAATTGCATTAATTTTCCAAGTGCATTAAAGAACTTGATGTGATACAATGAACACTACTTAGGACAATCATTTGCATTATTGGTGTGCAATAATCTAATTGATTGTTGCTTAAAGTTGTAAGATGATGGTAATGATACACATGAGTTTCAAGTTGGTTTGGTGATGGAGATGATACATAGGCATGAAGGAGTGTTACATTGCATTAAGGTTTAGGATCAAGGATGGTGGGGATGTTTAGATTGTCTCAATTTGCGCAAAGGATGTTTGAAATTGATTCATGTTACATAGGGCCATCCAACGAAATGACATGTGATGGTCAGTGTACCCATCATCCCATGGATGCCATAGCGGCCATTGTGTGTTACATGGGACATATTAAATAACATGATTTGTGCAAAGGATGTTTGAAATTGATTCATGTTACATAGGGCCATCCAACAAAATGACATGTGATGGTTAGTGTACCCTTCATCCCATGGATGCCATAGCTGCCATTGTGTGTTACATGGGACATATTAAATAACATGATTTGCGCGAAGGATGTTGGAAATCGATGCATGTTACATAGGTCCATCCAATGAAATGACATGTGATGGTCACTGTACCTTCATCCCATGGATGTCATAACGACCATTGTGTGTTACATGAGACATATTAAGTAACATGCCTATGTGGTAATTATGTGAACGAGGATGGGGGGCTTGGAGGGGAGGTCCATTATGGTGATGTCATGCTGTGGTGGTGGTACTTTTGTCTAATGCATTTACAATCTCAAGCCTGTTTAATATTGTTTGTAGAATAGAACCCAAAAGGATCTAGTTTCCATCTATAAAATTTGCAAAATTATTTTTCCCACATTGTGGGTATTGCCTCCTTTGAAGGTGGCCTCTATGTATTTGCAAGTTTATTGTAAATTACTTTTATACTACGGTGTTTAAGATTAAGGGGGTAAATGGTTGAATAATGAAGGCAAATTTTAATGTTTAATGTATTAATTGTAGTTAGGTAAAGCAAATATCTGGTGCTCAACCCATTGAATCAAGGATAAGGCAGAAGATTTGAATAACTATGACCATTCTAAGGGACTTGTAAGAGCTCTCACTATTTTAGGAGGATTTTTAAAACCTACAATACCGTAAAATGTATATTTAGTACCTTAATGGATTCAGCACTAATTTAAACCATTCAAAATATTGACAATTAAGAAAAAAACATTGCACAAAATGTTGAAATTTTGGAATTTGGTAACAACAAAGTGGTCAAAGTTTGTTCACCTTGAAATTGATGAAATCATAGTAAACTCCATTGAACAAAGCACACAGCTATGGGGAAAGGAAGGACAAAGAGAGGACCCAAGTCCAAGTCAAAAGCGCACAAACCCAAAGGTAGTCAAAAGGGGCAAAGGAACAAATTATGTTCCACGACCCCCACCAGTTGCAAGAAGCATATCAGAGAAGGATAGAGAAGAGAAAACTGAAAGCATAACAAGCCTTGAAAAACCCTCATTTGCAATGATGACACACCTCAAAATAAAGACTACTTTCACTCTTTTCAAAACTAGCGACACTCTCTGCCTGTAGAAAGCATATAAAACTGCCAATGGAGGGCGATTGGTGCCCTTAACTAACCATACCATGCTTATGCATCCCTGAAATTAGGTCTATCATTCAGTGCAAATTAAAGTAACAAAACACTACTCACAATCATATTCATTACATTCAACCCTGGCAGGTGCTGGGCTTTGTTGTGACTTCTACCCAACACAGCAAACTGTGAAAATATGCCTGGCCAAAACCATTTTGCTGCACCAAACCAGTATATTTTCAGTTTACTTCATCTAATTTTCATCTACCAGGTCGCATACTGAGCACCGGTGGAGTTGCTCCGACAAGTTTCACATAATTGCTCTGACATGTTATACATAATTATGATATGTTAACGCCAATTTTCTGATGATTGATATTGATATGCTCGACTTGTTCTCATTCCCACATTTGCAGCTTCTGTTTAGCACAAAGTTGTACTCTTGTGCCCTACATAGCTATTTTAAGGAAAAATTACTATTACCCTAATTCGGGAGTGACAGAAATATGTATACCGTTTTTGGTGATAACCCAGGAAAAATAAATAGAAAATCGACTTTATTAAAAGAACATTAGGATGCAGTTCACAAGTTTGAATGACCAACCAGTGTTTCTGCTTTCCAACTACACTCACACCATGTATTTCAAACCTTATTTCTAATGGACATAAAAGGAATGTCTTAAACCATTTCAAAAACTTTTAAAAGAAGAAAAGCATGCTATAGTAGCCAGGAACCTGGATTGTTCATGAAGAGATGTTGCTGATGCCTGGTTTCATAAAATGATAGTCAAAACACTCAAAACACCATGTGATCCTTTGATATCTTCTGGGCAAGAGAAAGATTCACCTGTGATAGAACACCTGGTCTGCTCTCACATCCTTACGTTTTCTGACCATCAATGTGCAATTTTTTAAACAGCAGAAATTAGACCTCAAGCTTTGAATACTTCTTGTATATTGTGAGAGTACACTGGGGAAGAACAAGTCTGACAAGTGATGCATGTTCAGTTTAATAGCTCCAAAGATCTTGAAAAGGCAAGCTCACAAACTGTGGTTAAGATTCTGTCACATTGATGAAAACGTAATTAATTAGGAAAAATCATAAGATTTTGAGCTCCACAATTAGAGGCTGCATGAGGTCAAGTCACCTTTGTGCTCATGACAAGGGAAATTGTCTTAATTCCACACCAAGGATGAAAAGAAATTAGAGAAATGGAAGAGAAAAGGCTGATAGAGAGGTCTTTCAACTCAACCAAACAACTTGCTCAAAGAGCAAAATACAAGCCCAGAATAACAGTGACAAACTACATGCCAAAGATCAACAAACTGAGCAAGCAGCAAAGGTTCATTTATAAATCTAGTCCTCCAACCTTTTCAGAGAAGATTCTATTCAGCACCAGCCTTCTGGTAAACATAGGTGAGGCCACACTTGCCACAATAATGGCGGTCAAAGTGGTTGGCCATGAACGTTCCTGCTCCACACTCCGGGTTAGGGCACTCCTTGCGCAGGCGCTGCACCTTTCCAGAGTCATCCACCTTGTAGTACTGCAGAACTGCTAGCTTGACTTTTTTCTTCTTGTGTTTGATCTTCTTGGGCTTCGTGTAGGTTTTTTTCTTGCGCTTCTTGGCACCACCACGCAACCTCAGCACGAGGTGGAGGGTTGACTCCTTCTGGATGTTGTAGTCCGCCAGCGTGCGGCCATCCTCCAGCTGCTTTCCTGCAAATATCAAGCGCTGCTGGTCTGGAGGAATTCCTTCTTTGTCCTGGATCTTGGTCTTCACATTATCGATGGTGTCTGAAGACTCCACCTCAAGGGTGATAGTCTTCCCCGTTACTGTCAGGCGATCAAGTTGACGTCAGGATGGATCACTCGGCAATTTACACACATCATCCTCCCATAACTAAAAACGAAAAGGAAAAAACAACGAAATCATTCCAAAAACATTTACAGAAACTACAGAACCTGACATAGGAAAATGAAAGAACTCCACAACAACCCTAAACCAAAAAGAACGACAACACTAGAGCTCTACAGCCACAAGTTCAACGGCAATAAACCACAAACAGAACCAGATACCTCATAAAACGAGGCAGAAGAAAACGGAAACGAAACCAAATCGAAGGAAAACAAAACCAACAAAAAACAAGGCCAGCACAGATGCAGAGGCAACAAAAATTCACCCGGCAAGCTCAACAGTCAAGAAGAAATGCATGATTGGACAGAAAAACACCCAGGACTAATGCGCAATTCGACAAGGGAAGGAAAACTCACGGGTCTTCACGAAAATCTGCATGGTTACGGATGATTGCACACTAGCTCCAGACTATTCCTTCTTCGCTGCGTGCGATGGCCGCCACCCCTGCACCTTCTCCTCTAGCGCCGAGAGGGAAGCTACAGTGTCGCTTTCATGTATTTATACCTTTCGATTGTATGTACCCATGCATGTCCATCCTCATCAGACCAAAGAGTTCTGGGATTCGTGGACCGGTAGATTTTCCTTTGACGGTTATGATTTGTCTGTATTTTAGAAAACCCTAGTGCTACGATGTATGCATGTCATAAGCATGTTAGGGTTAGGGTTAGGGGCTTTCTAATGGAAAGCTGTCCTTAAAATGATGTCAGTTTCAAATGAGCAGGTACTTCTTGATGAGCTCGAGAATGTGAGAACCGCGATGGCAGAGATCGTGGAGAGTAAACGAGGCCTGCTTCGGGAGACGCTGGAAAGGGAGAGTGCGTCCATCAGACGCCAAGCGATGGAAGTGTGTGCCAACAATGGAAGCGAGATGATGATGAGCATGCTTAGTAAAGGTGCCGTCCAAAAGCGTTTGCAAACTGAAAGAGACAAAGTCCTGCTAATGACGGATGCACTCAAGCGAGAAATGGAGGGATTGAGATCGGAGCTCGGTGAAGCACGGGTGCAAAACCAAAGCTTCAATGCATTACCTTCAACTCTTGTTCACAGATCAATGTAGAATAGACGACCTTGGATAGAGTAAAACCTAAAGCTTGAATGTGTGGTGTCGCAGG
>Ga0209611_10005984_pt1 | contig 20134 bp, 15 predicted proteins | sample S1TSphgellanicum_3_FD_187693 | JGI IMG/M metagenome (GOLD analysis project Ga0209611, IMG submission 187693) | Host-associated microbial communities from peat moss isolated from Minnesota, USA - S1T2_Fc - Sphagnum magellanicum MG (SPAdes) (version 2) | ecosystem: Host-associated > Plants > Peat...
CAGTGTCTGCAAGTCCCTCCACTAGATAGTTATTCACTTCCACCGACAAGTGGAGTGTCTTACTCCTATGCATTTTGTTGATGTAGATTCGTCTAAGCGTTGGAGCTGCTGAAACCATAGACACCTGATTGTTCACAGCTTCTGCATCCTTCTTCTTTCTCGCCACTTTTACTAAGTTTTCTAGGTGTTCTAATTCTCCTGGAATCATCAGCATTGTTTCCATGGGTGTCATCGAAACCTTTCCTTTGATGAAATGGGATAGAATTTTCGACCTGACAGAATTCTCCCGATTCATCCCTGTGTTTTCTCCTTTAGCCTTGGAAGATGGCCCAGCACTTGCCGGTGCCACTTCGACAAGCATTCTCCTCCTAGGTACCCGAGTGTATGAGAATACATTCTCATTTCCACACAGCTTGTTGAATTGTTGCAGAGTTGCTTCCTCGTCATTCAGCAATACTTCCAAGAAATTTGCTGTTCCAGAATGTGGCTTCCCATCTTTGGGCTTCTTCCAACACCTGTCCTCTGAGTGTCCCAAACCCAAACAAAAGGAGCACTTTATCCCACAATTTTCTATCCTATGAGACATTCCACATTTGGCACATTTCAGCCGTGGTTCATTCAATCTCGGACATACAGTGGCTATATGGTCTCCTCCCTTACAGATCTGGCACCCTCCAAACATGGTGGGAGAGGATGATGTGACAGGATTTGGCACATTCCCTTTCAAAAAATTAATGAGTGTATTGTTTAAAGCAGTAACCTGCTTCTCCATCATCGTCTCTGCAACTCCCTCTTCTTGCTCCTCCTTCAGTGGTTCGAATGGAGTTTTTCCAAGCTCACCCAGTACTCTCTCGAGCTCAGTGGCAGCACTCACCAGCTCTTCAATATCAGCAAACGTCCTTACCACACACAACTTTCGAATTTTCGGCCTTAATCTGGCCAAAAACCTTCTCTTCTGTTCGGCGTCTTGTATCTTTCCCTTCTGAAACAGTCTATCAAGACGTCCGAAATATTTTTGAACCCTCTCCTTGGGTTTTGGCTTGATGGCATCAAGCTTCATCCTGATGTCATCAGCATCTACATTTCCATATTTCTGTATGATCAGAGTCTTCAATTTAGTCCAATCGGCTGGTGCCAGCTACAACCTATTGAACCACTCCTTGGCTCTACCCCTCAGATTCAACTTTGCAATCTTGAAGAGCTTGTCTGCATTCAGATCGCGCACCTCAGCCGCCATGGTGAACCTTTCCGCCCAGTCATTGACATCCTCATGGTCTCTTCCCCAGAACAATTCATCCATCACCTAGGGACTGGTCATCTTGCAATCCCATCCCCTCGCTCCATCTCTCACCTTTAACCAAACCTTAGCGCGCGTATAGAAACCACTGTGTGCTACTTCTACTACTATATCTCTGACTCGAGCTTCCTCTGGATCTATACCTACAAGCGTCACTACTCCAAAACCCAGCAAACGCAGGACCATCGCTCCCCTCTGTGGTCCCCCTCGAGTAGTCAGATAATCAAACCTATTAACTAATTGTTGTTCATGGACTTCCTGTGTTAATTCTTCTACTCCGACCCCATCTGTACTAGGCGTAGACATGATTCTTCAATTATCATCATTCACCAAACCTCCACAGGTTCTATCGAAACTATCAAATCGGAACCAACTCTGATACCAAAAAAAAGGGTGCATAACTAGACAATCAACCTACCGATCGGATATGCCTCTGCCTAATCGTGTTTTCAACTATTCTGACAATAAGCAACAAACTTCTGATCTCTTCCCGAACACATCCAACACTCTCCTGCCTACACTCGCGGACCTCCACACAAATGCCATTTATGTTTACAAAACCAACAGATTATGATCATCGAACATGAGCTTGCATCTTCATTCATACAAAGTCCAGAGAGTACAAGCATTTTGACTCTAGTGCGTTCATCGAAAGCAAAGTCCTCGACTACAACCTTTCTCAACTACTCTCGTAAGTAGTTCACATCTGCCCATCTAATCGTTGGCGCAGCAGAAAAATTCAACAACTAGCCTGAGCTCAAAAATCTTCCCTCCCCTATCTGTGTATTCTGCACTTCTCTATCCCGATCTGCCTTGCCTTCCCTCCAAAAATTGCTCTAATTTTCTCTACTGGTTATTCTGCCGACCACTCAAAATGAGGACCCCCTTCCATCGCTCCTCCTTTTTCGCACCTCCAAACCGCTTCAACTCATAATTGCCGCTCCATTCCTCACCATAATTTGGCGCCTCCTCTATCACGCGCAATCCGCCTCCATGCTCATTTAGTAGTAGCCGCCATTCCTTCCTTCCTGTACAACATCTCACACACACCCAGACAGATTTCCCATGCACTCTCATGCAGTAGTAATGGAAAGGTAGCCGCCACAAAAGAAACGGCAAATAACGCAGACTTAACTTCCAAGATCAGGAAGTGTTCACACATGTGTGGTGACTTAATTTCGTGTTACAAAAGTATTGAAAATCAAATTGTTTGTTCACAATTTATTGCACAATATATTTTAGCAACCGGTTGGAAGATTATTAAACAAACTAAATAATGTTCTTACCATGATCATAAACTTTTTGGAGCATGATTTAACAATAGTAGTTGTGTGAAATCTATTTTTTCATAGGTTTGTATTTTTCAGATATAAATGTCATGCATTTATGATACATATGAAACACATATAAGTAGAATGAAATTTTTTTATCCACAGTAAAAGAATTCATCCTATTTATATGTGTTTTATACATGTGTCCCATACATGTTTTACACACACAACATTTGTGTTTAAATAATACAAACCTATAAAAAAATAAAATCCACGCAATAATTATTATGAAATTATGGCCTATGAAATTTGTGATTATGTTCATCTAAGAATTGACAAATGGAAAAGAGTTTTAAAAAAATTCAAGGACATGTATTTTTGCATTGATTACAACATCACATGTGTAGAACATACAACAAATGATACATGTGAAAATGAACATGATTGGCATGAATCTATTAAAACAAGGTGGTAGATTGGTAACTATATTGATGCACAATAAAATATGGTGCCACAAGTGTTGTGATTGAAGCAAGTGAAGTGGGGGAGTTGAAACAACATTGCAAATTGAACATGAATTCGAAGTTATGAAAAGTGGAACAAAAATCTACACCTTCATTGCCTTGGTCCTTAACCCTATTTTGCTTATGTGGAAGACATAGTCAACATGTCTAAAAAATTTGTTTAGCTTTTCCAAAACTAGTTTTTTCCATCTATGAGTTTAGATTAACCTTTCAACAAATGTGAAATATCATCAATTTAGATATGTAGATGGATTTTGAATAAATTACTGCAATTTTCAAATCCATCAAATGAAAAAAATCATATATTTACATATATTGAAAACCTTCAAAATGTCATGTCCCAAAGTTTTGAATATTATCTCTAATTTCATTATGAACAATATGTCCTTAACACTTATTTTGTGGACAATGGTAAAAGGCCTTATTTGAAAATTCATTTTTGATTTAATATTGATGATTTTGTTGTAAATTATATTAAATATTGAAGAATTTAGATTAAAATTTATGTTCCTTCCATCTTTTTATTGCAATATATTCTTAATCCAATAATACTCGTGCTACTAAAAAAAATTAACTACAATTGTGACATCCATAAAAGTCCATTATAGCATGTGTTATTAAGATGTTATAAAAAACAACATTACAACTCCAAGTTGATGTCACAAGAAGGCTCACATGGGCTACAATACAAATACCATAGTACCTTGGCCATTTCAAGACATGTCCATCAAATAATTATCAATTTGGAAACATTCATTTCAACAAATGGAATATTTTTAAATATTCACTATTTTCCTTCAAATTATTTTTTGATTTGGAAGAAATAAAATTTGAAAATTTCAGCATTTCTGAAAATAATATAATTAATGTCTAATTGGCCAAGGTACTAAGGTAGTAACAAAAACCTTACTTGTCCCATTGTCAAATAATTTGTGTTTCATCATACCAAAGGCTATTGATAGGTTTAAAATGTATTCATCAATGCTCAATCCATTTCTAAGGTAGTTAAGTTAAGGTGGTTCATTTTCTATGTCCATTGGACTTTCTACAAAATGTATCATACACAACCACATATGCATGGTAAAATCAATAACGTGGTAAAATATTTAAAACTATCAACTTGAATAAGAATATGTACATAATGATAAAATTCAATAAATATACAGCAAACATATAATTATGAAAATTTGAAATTGAATCATGGATTACAGTTTTCAATTTTCATGAAGATTCAAAATGCACATTTTGATATCATTTCATTTCAAAATGTTTTATAAGGACTTAGTATGTGGTACATGTTAAAAAAAAACACGGATTTTTTAAAAACTATAGAAACATGAATTATAAAATAGTCATGGACTTTTGAATGACTAGATTTGGACATTATTTCAAAAGTCCCTATCTTAATCATTTCTTGTTGAATTAATTTGAATCAAAGAGTTGTTTAGTTGGGCTCTTGTTCATTTAAACTTTGTTCACAGAATCCTTGTTTAACATTGGGTTTTTTGAGATTTTTTTAATTTTAATGTTAAAATATCATCACAAATTTAACATCCAACGCTTTAGTAATGGAATTCTTATGAAGTTCATACATTCCCAAGTTCATATGTTTTGTGCATGGATTATTTTTTATTAAAAATACATTTGACACACATATATAAATGTGTTAACAAATGAAGTATGAACTTATGAACAAGCTTTGCATCATCTTATGATGATGGACTTTGTAAAATGTTGTATCTACCCAAATTAAACTACCCTAACTTGTAGCCACCCTTTATACCCATAATCATGTTTAAAATACCCCCATAGGAATTTGGACTTAAAACCTTGTAGTTTTCAAAATACAAATAAATAATTACATTGTTGTCTAATGTGTGCAACATAATTTTAGTGCACTTGAAAATATTTTAATGTACATTTAGCATTAATTTACATTTAGATGTTCCATATGTGTTATAAAAAATATATAATGTTTAATTAGTATTAATGATAATTTAAAAATTGTTGGAGTTTACGTTAACTAATGGTAATTACGATAGTATAGTAAAATTAGATCAAAAGTTAATTCTAGAATAAAATTTCAATTAAAACTCAAATTAGAGGGTAAGTTTCATGGGCATCTTAGTGATTATATAATTACTAGTGGTAGGTGTTTATATATGGTTCCTTGGTTATTAAGGAATCAAGTTACTTAAGTAGTTAATCCTTAAAGATAAGGTGATTAACATACATTTGCCAATTAATTAGAAGATGCAATGGAGATTTGGATGAAGGCCGAAAATGTAAGAGGGGATGAGGTGTTTATGGCTTGTAGGGTGGGACTTTATGAGTTCCTTCTTCTATTCTTTGATCCTTTTCATATTCATTTTTTTCTCATCTCCTTTCATTATTTTCTCATGTATCAACCTTGTGAGGTTTAGAGGACCGACATGAGAGACTAAAGGAGGAGGGCAATTATACTTGTGTGAAGAAGTAATGGTATTGTATATGGAAGGTTATGTCATATCTTTTCTTGTTGTTTGGTTTTACGTTGACTTTTTGGATGCATTGAAAGTAGTTGATATTAGTTTGATATATATTATCATAGCTTTTGATTTAGTTAAGTTTTTTGTTCATCTTTCACTTCTTAAAATGCTTGCTAAAAATTAGTCATTAGATAATAATTACAATATGATGGTAATTATAATAGAAAGCAACTACTAGATGGTAATATGTAAGTGATGTATTTTCTATGAATATGGTATTGTCCAATCCTTCCATTTTCAGTTTTGATTTTTTCAAGGAAATGCATTTTTCAAATGTGTTCATAAATTTCTTGTTTGAATGTAGGATTACCTTCCCATGGGCACTCCCTTCCTAGATGTTTTTATATATATTTTTGTTTTTTAAAAAATTGATGGCACTTCCTTGAAATGGGATACTAGTTGTTGAATTTGTGACCTTACAATTTACTTCCAAAGTTTAAACATATTTAAAAAAGAATGTTGTAATTTTATGGCATTTGAAATCTAATAAAAAAAGTTGTTTGTGGTTCAAATTTGGTGCAATTTGGCATAATTATATTTGTTTTATTGATATCATATTAGGATTTATGCACAACCAATATTAAAACCTAGTTTTAAAGAACATGAAGGACATCATATTGTGCACCAAATTAAAATTTAAACCATCCTTATGTTTATTTCAACTCAATAAGTTCATTTGTCATTCCAAACAAAACATATATACAAAAAAACAAAAGAGTCCATAGTTGAACTATGTGACGTGGAATGCTTAATAATGTGAATTCCTTATGGGAATCTTGAGCATACAATTAAAAAGAGGATACTTTCAACATGTAAATCTAATTCCACCATTACATTGCAAAGATTTTGATTCAAATCAAAACTTTTTATATAATTACATGGCCAATGAAGTTATGAAGTCTTTAATTTTCCTTTTTTATTTCAAAAAATATTTCATGCATCAATGCAGATAAAATAAAAAGAACCACGCCTACCATTTAAGGTGACTACATAAAAAGTAGCGGGTTTGTTTTTCAAGAACATGTGGCAAATTAAAATTGTTACTAAAGGGGATTAAGAATCCATGATTTCTACAATGACCAAAAATATTCATGACACAAAAAAGTGTCACATTATATTATTATTGAAAGGCGTGGATAATTATTGTTCATGATTATGTCATCTTAAATGCATTTGAAATCATTCAAAAATTGAGGGAAAAAAAAAGTCTTGATTGTAGTCCGATAGAAATGTTTTCAAGTATTTTATATTTATTATTTCATTCCAAATTATTCCAAATGTCCTCATATTATACTCAAAATATTTTTATCTAAATGTGCATTATATACATATAATATTAATATTATTTTTGACACTAACACATAAAAATTGCAGTATTGGTTACACTTGTTGTGGTTCCTATTATTATTTTTGTGTGTTTGCTTTCACAATGTGTTATGTATTTTGTTTGATATGAAGTACAAAGGGCTTCAATGTTCTTTAGTTATCTTAGTTGTGATCACTTCATGGCCATGTTCATGTTTAGGAATCGAAAAAAGTTCAAATGAGCCAATGTATTTATTTTATTCTAAGGACTATAACACTTTTGCCAAAAAAAATTACATAAAATTTAAAGGAATCTTTTGCAAAAATGTGTAAGTGTTGCCAAATAATTTGTTTTGACCTATAAATGGTGATGAAATAATTACATTACATTCATTTGATATACCCACATAATGTTTTTCTTATGTGTGGATGAATGTTAAGATACACTGAACACTTAAAAAGCTTATAATTTTGTGAAGTAATATAAAAAATGTATGGGAATGCAAAAATCCCAAAATTAATCCATCATTATTTGAAAATGATGGTACATGCCACTTTTCCTCTAAGCTACTATCATGGTCACTAATGTCATGTGTCACATGGTAGCCAGTTTTAAATTGAGTTGCCTTTATTGCATGGTAATGCATTAAAAGTCAATGCCCCATCAATGTGAAGCAAAATTGTTTATGTCATCATGAACTCTTTTTTACTAGTGACGCAATTTGCTCCATGTAAGTAAACATTTTTTTAAATAATCAAAATAGTAGGTCATCATCCTTATCAATCTTAAAGAAAACTATAATAAAAAAAAAATCCCAAGCCCATGTAGGAATGCCAAGGATTTTACACATCAAAGGACAAGCAAATCTTACCAATGTAGGTTTAAATTATAGTTTTGGTAAATGTCATGCTTCTAACTAAAAGTGGTCAAACTTGGTAGTATCTTTCTTTTTTTGCATGATCAATTGCCTTTTATTCATTGTGCCTTTTCGTCATGTATGCATGGCTCAAGATATGAACATTCATTATGACATGGTTTTGTTTTATCATGCCCTTTTTTCAAGTTGAGGGGCACTTGGATTTATTCACTTCCATAGTGATTTGCTCCCTATAACCTCCCAATCAATGTTCTCTTTTGCTTTGGTGAATGATGGGCACACAAGTGTGTAATCACCTACAACATCTTTTAAGGACTCTTCACAAGATTTTTTCAAAGACAACCTCCACACTTGTAGTTTGCTCTAGAAAAATAGGAAATAAAACACAAAAAAACATTTAAAATCCCTAGTATCCCTATGATATAATAGTTATAGGTATTTTACGCTTTAAAAATGACAAAAAACCTCACCCTCCTTTCATGTGGAAAAGAAGGTGGGTTGAAATTAAAAGTTAAGCCTTACATTAGGCGAGGTTTTAAATATGAATGTTTCAAACACAACTTGTTCTCAACTTGACCATTGCCCACAATAACACCTACAAAATTGAACATGAACATACACCAAACCTTAAAATATGAGGGTATTGCATTATGAACATGACATTAAATCATGATATTATGAAGCTATTGCATTTATGAAATATTTGCCACCACTATTTGAATATTGCAATAAAAAAAATGAGCAAAACAAAACCCCACCCTCCTTTCACATGGAGGGGGAGGCCCAGGGTGAAGCAAGACAAGTTGAGTAACAATGGTTCAAGTAATAAAATATCTTTAAATTGAACTCCAAAAAATACCTTTGGCAATATCTCCTAGCACTTGGTAATCTTTGTTTGCAATAATTAAACATTAAACATTAATTAATGTTTGTTTCCTCACCCATATGAACTTCCTCTTGAATTGCCTTCACAAATGCAACCAACTTTGTCATGGTGTGAGCCCAAAAAAGAATCTTCATACTTGGTGGCAATGTGTACATAGCTTTTCTTTTGTCTTTACAAAGAAAAAAGAGAAAAAGCTATGTACTTGATGACAATTTCATGATGTGTAAGTTTGACGATGGCGTGATGTGTGAGCTTCGTGAATGATGCAATGGTGTTGCATCTCAAGAGATGGTGGACAACCTCAGCAAATCAGGGTGTGTGAGAGTAAGAGGGAGGAAGGTTGCCTGGTTTAGGGTATGAGGTGGGTCAATTGGTAGGTAAGTGGGTAGGAGGTGGTTCGGTAGGTGGGTAGGAGGAATTAGGTCAGAGGGGTCACAGGTGGGTAGGTATCTAGGTCACATATGGGCAGGCAAGCCTAAAGGGCAGGGAACCCCCCAAAAAACAAAAAAAACCCACCCCAGGTGGGACCGGGGGCCTCATCCAACTGGAAGGCCTCAAAACGGGAAAATGAGGGTGGTGGGTTTGGGGAATTTTTTTCAAATTGCCAGATTTTTATGATAAGTTCCAGTAAATAGCCAAGAATATAGAAGGATTTTCTTTTCACCCTACTTCCATATCTAATGTGTAACCAAATTTGGCTAAATTATTTTGTGAACGATTGCCACTTTGGCTACATCACAAAATCCTTAAATGAAACCCTGGGTCTGATGAATGTATCGTCATTGCATTTCAGAGGTTCATTTCCAACATCATACTTTTTTCCATTAATGTAGTTGTCCTCCTACCACCCCCCCCAGTGCAGGTAGGAGGGAATAAAAGGGCCCTTCCATTCTTTTGAAAAGTTGGGGAATAAAAATAGGGAGAAGCACCAACAAGGGTATATTTTATTTGTTTGTCACTTTTGAGAATAATGTAAAAAGCCATGGTTGGACGTCTCCATAAAAGTAGTTTCATGATAAAAAAAAGTTTTCCAGGTAAAGCCCATGTTTATTGTGAATAAAAAAAGACCTACACCATTTTGTGTAGTGTAATGGGAGGGCATGTTGTTCAACATATTTCTTCCTTTGCTATTTGGGGGGGTGGGGTGTGAGTAGGTGTGAGATCCATCCCACTCCTAGGGCTTTTTTTTTTCCTTTTTAAAAAAATTTTTTTATAAAATTTTATAAATTTTTTTAATAAATTTTTATAAATTTTTCTTTTAGGGTTAGGAGGGATATTTACAGACCCAAGGTGGCGTCCAGAATTTCTTGGAGTGCTTTATGCATGTTTTGGTTAGTTTGTCATTACAAAATAAAATAAAATCTGTGTATGGAGCCTATCAAGAGTTCTGACATGAATTAGTTGATGATAACAGAGTAGTACCTCAATTTCGTATAACCTCGTGTGCTTATGCGGGTCTCAAACATGTGCATTGAAAGTTGTCACTCTGACTGACACACTGTGAAAAATGCCTACAAAATCTTGGGGCTCCTGTGGCACATATGGGTTTGTCATGATTTTTTGGGATGAATTTCAATCCTTTCTCTGCCACTGCCTCAAAATGTGGTGGTAAAATGCAAGTACTAAAAGCCCATCCACACTGTCTGTTGTCAGCCAATATAATTTTTCTTTATATATATATATGAGGAGTTGAAGGAATTTAAAGTTTAATTTGAAATTTTTTTGGTAAAAAGTTACTTGAAACATAACAAGTCATCATATGTGACACTCATCTTCGTTGTTCACTAAAAGGATGAGACATTGAGAATGTGTGTGGATTATAAAGTCCTTAACAAGGTGACAATGAAAAATTGATAGCCATTACCTCTTCTTCCAGTCTTGTTACCAAAACTGATGTGAGCTTCCACCACTGGATGGATGAATGCATTCTCCAATACAAATGGGCTCAACCCTCTCTGTTTGTTATAAGGAAATGAAGGCCACATCTTCTTCACCATTCCCTTCTAGATTGTTTAGCATCCCAACTACACCGTAGTACCTTTACCATTTTGGCAATAAATTCAATTTCTTTTCTTTTCGTCAAACTTTTGAAAAATAATTTATTATTTTTTGTGTTGAAATTTTAATAAAATGAAAAGCTCAACTTTCTCAAGTTTTGCACCGCACACCTTCCACGACAGCAACTTAGAATTGAGGCGGTCTAGATGCACTAGACTGTTCCATAACATTCATAATGTTTTGTTTATCATTTTGTATAACTGTTACCTGTCAAAATTTTCAGAATTAAAAATACCAAGTTCCAAAATTAAGATTTCAAATTTATTCAATTATTGGGCAGTTTGTTGCCGAAATGGTATAAGTATTGTGGTGTCAAATTTCACACCTTGATTCATCAGAATTATCCATAAAGTGGGCCGATCTGGGGACGAGATCTGGGCACGAAAACCCCTAATTTGGCCAACGCCTAACTCCAGATCAGTAAATGGCGGCTAAATAGTGGACAGACATTTGTGGACAGACATTTGACAGGAGTTGAAACTACTAGAACCCACCAAAAAGTTTGGTCCTGGAATATCCCACCAAAAATTGATGGCCTTGTGAGCTCCAGCTCAAGTCTTAAGGCCACTTTAGACAAGGGTAGCAAGGTCCCCAGTCCAATGAAATAGAGCAATCCTATTGGATGAGAGCCAGCAATGGACCCACAGCTTTTTAGACAAGGGTCTAAACCCAAACCCAAACCCAAAAAGTGGCTAATGGAGTCCAAACCTACATGGCACCATTTTGGAGTGAAAATCAATTGCTGCAGACAAAACAACAGTAGAGAGCTCATCATGTGAAGAACCCCATATGCAAAAGCTTGCTAGGGCCCAAGGCAGGATCCAACTCAAGGATTCAATTTGCCTCAAATGAGTCCAAATTGGTTCCTAGGAATTTGGACCTTGGACACCATCTAAAGTGGGCCTTAGATTTCACTTTAAACAGTTTCATTGTTATGAACCCAGAAATGTCAGACATACATTTCTTCTGGCCCAATATGGGCGGCTTTGCAATGGAAATTCGCATTGTCCTGACAATTTTTTTGGGGTTAGGGTTGACAATGTAAAAATGTCTCACAAAATTCAGAAATGCACTGAAAAGCGAAACCAAAATATGCATGCCCTGATGATGTTTAGGGGGCTAATAATAAATTTATCCATAAAATCCTTTGCACATGATCTGGTGCCCTCATCAAGCCTGCCAAGCCTTGAAGATGATGAGTTCAGAACCTCTCTTTTAAATCTTTGTGCAACAAAAAACCCAAATACTTCTTCACCACCTAGCCTAGTATCATCTCTTAAGGATTCCAAAGATTTTCAACTATGGGTATGGTAGGTGGTGGTGCATCTGAAGGTCACTTGCTGAGTCTGTGGCTATCTGTGCCTGGTTTGAGATTTGATCCGCGGATCTAAGATTTCATGACACCACTACTTTGGGATTGCAGAATTTGAAGAAATAAAAAAATGTTTTTCTGGCTGTGTCTAGACTTCAGACCCAACTGTTGAATCTTGTTGAAGGGGCCAAAATCACATTCTGATCATCTATCTGATCACTCTTATAGGAAAAGATCTGTGTTCTGAAAATGCAATATTTATCTGGAATAGAACCGCCAATATTAGTGTTGCTACATTTGGATGATGGAACCCCTTACAAATACAGTTATATAAGTACCCTTGTCAAAAAAAAATAGTGGGTAGGTCAATTGATTTGTTGTTGTTGTTTTTTTGGGGGTTGATATTAAAAATTTGGCAAAAATTTTCAACAAATGAGCAAACTTAGTTGAATTTACACTAGAAAAATGAAAATTTTCAAAAAAATCATTTTTTTTTAAAGTTGAAAAATGACAAAACTTTTCCCCCCCAAAAAAACATTGAGCTCAATTCAACAAGTAAAATGACACATGCAAAACATACCGTGGACAATTGTGAATTTTGAAGTCTTGGTTGGATTAAAAAAATTTATTTTTGGGAGTGGAATTGAAATGGACGTCCATAAGTTTTTCATTAGAGGCTATGATAGGTATTTCATTCACACATTAGTTTCTTGTAGTTGGGTATTTTTTTATTGAAACTTGATTCAATGTGAACAATTTCATGTTTGGGGGGTTTACCCTCTTGGTGTGGTTTGAGACTCGCATCTTTTGTGTTTTGAGATTTCAAAGCACACAAAAGAAACATCATGGTTCTTTCGTGTTTTCAAATTGTGTTTTGAACTTGGATTCCCATAACGCACATTTGTGTGTTGGTTTTTCATGTGTGATTTTGTTAGTTTTGATAATGTTGGGTGTTGATCTAATAGCATAAAATAAACAACTATTTTCAAAATAATTATTCTAAGGGTCAATAATAAACATTTGTGACCACCACAATTGTTAAACGATTTAGTTTTTAACCTAAAAACTTGTGAGCACAACAATTTACACAATTTAAACTTTTAACTAATTTTTTTTACAAATGAATTCATTCATAGCTTGCATTCAATCATTTGAATATTGGTTGCAATAGACCTTAACATAAGTCACAAAATTTGAGTATTGGAATGTAGGGACAACTTTAACACATGTTTGTGAACACATCCTTAAGTTTATCTTGAACTTTTAGGTGTAAACCCTCAAAACAACAACCATGGAAAGAAAAAGAAGGTGTGTGCAAGTTTTGAGATAGGATTAGGATGATGTGATAATCATTGACATCTCATAGACAAGTCGTTTGCACACGTTAAGCAATGTAAGGGGTTAATGAAAATGGAACCAACTTTAGATTAGAGATTTGCTTTAGACTTACTACATTCACATAATTTGAACTTGGGAGGAGGGACCACCTTCCTCCCTATAATGTATTTGTATTTAGTGACAAGGATTATATCAAAGTGAAAAAAAATTCACATGAGAATCTTAAAATTCACAAATGTTTATGAATCACTTCCTTTGCATTTATTCAATTTGTGATAGTGTGCTTGAGTTTTGAAATACTCTTGTGACTTGCACTTTCTCTCATGCCCTAACTTTGGTTGTGAGCCCAAGACAATTCTTGATATTTGAACTTGGAACACTAAATCTCACATCTAAAATGGCTAGCTTATTGTTTTTCATGCCCCACCCATAAGCATCAAATTGAGACTTTAAAAGGTGGGAGTTTATTTATGTTTTAGCCAATGAACTTAATATATGAGGGAAAATTGCAAAGGTTTGGAAGTTAACCATAAAGAAACTCACCTTTTTTCCTCCAACACACAAAGATTCCCTTAAGAAAGTTGGCATTTGGTAGTCCAGAAATTTTAGAGGGGGTTGGTTGGGATTTCAGAAGAAAGGGTTTAAAAGTATATATAAGATATGTGAGACCAAAACAATGATGATTTCATAGGGTGGGAGAAGGCAAAAATTAAGTTTGGTTTTGATGAATGTGAAAAGTGTATTTGGAAATGACTAGAGGACAAGATATGTGCTTTGGAGCTTTGATAGCCAAAGAGGAGGACATAACCAAATGAGTGGTTAAAGGTGCTTAAAGAATATTCCAACAAGTAACTAGTTGCGATGTTTTGCACCACAAGTAAATTCCAACCTAGTTGTGAGGATCACCTACAATCTCTAGCCATTCCAAGTTGGATTCTAATATAATTCTAATATTTAAAGTAGGAGGGAAATCATGAATTTTACAATATAGCCTAACTTGTGAGATGGTTTAAAGTTGAGTACAAAGAATGTGTGTGATACAAATCAAGAAAGGCCATGGAGACCTGTTATCTTGTTGTTATATAAGATCATTAAAAATTTGGATTCTGATCCAAATTGTTGGGCTTGGGACTTGGGAGGGACTCATAGAGTACATTGCTAAAAAGGGAGAAAAACAATCAATGATCGACATACATTAATCAAGACCATATCGAAGAAATTGGAAACAACCTTTTCACAAGAATTCAAATTAATTAAATGACAAGACATATTGTTGAAGTCAAGGGTGAGGAAGGATTCATGTTTCATCTAGTTGATGTGGCATAAAACATTGACAATCAATGTGTGGAGAACAAAAGTGGGTTTTGAAATTGATGCAAATTGCATCTCATGCAAGTTGAATACACCATAAACAATCTTACACCAATTTTGGGAATGTGAAAGCGCATGCGAAGCATGGACTTGGGTGCTTATCTTTTAACATAAGTTGTAGTACCCTTCCCATGTTGTGAGACAAGGGATTGCAAATGGAACATTTTCTATTTAACGAGATTGCCTAAAAGCATTTGTAGATGCAATGTTGATTGAATTTTATTGTGTGAGGTCGCTATTTGGTTCATATTGATTGAAATGAACAATTTAGCCTTCAAAAATTATAGGTGGACAAATAGTAAACTTTTGACATGCATATGGGATGGTTTATTAGATTATGGAAAATTAAAATGGGATAATACTTTGAAAGAGATTAAAAATAGGCCTTTTAATGAGTAGAAACTATTTGGGAACTTTGACATGACTCGGTGCCTTCATCATGTTCTTTTTGCGAAGGCTTGGAAGAATATATGGTCATATTGTAACAAAAAAAAAAGGTTGGCAGAAACCTCTTGGTTGAATCATAAACAAGTAATGACAAATGGAACTCAAGTTAAACTACACAACATGATTGTATGTATTCTAAAATCATTGTATAAATAGATACTCTAAAAGTAAATCTATGATGCTAAAAGCCTAGGTGAATGATTTTTTTTTGAATTCACTTTTGTTGAACCTCAATAGATCCTATCATGGCATTACTTCATTCCAACATGCTTTCAACAACCCAAAAGCTTGCACAAGAAAAGAACTTCAACTTAAACCTTTGCTTGACAAATATGATTTCCAATTTCAATCCAATGCCTAGATCAAGAACAATTGCAACTCTCATTTTAAAGCACTCAAAGGTACTCACTCCCATCCCACCATAATATTTATTTCCTAGAAGTAAACATTTCAAACACAGTTATTCTTGAAATAATGTCATTTCAAGATTGCCAAAGAACCCCTTTAGTTTTGCATCATCTTCACCAATAACCCATCCTAATAACTAGAACCTTAACTTTCCAATGCAACTAAAATTTAGAAATTAGAATATACACCACAAACATTATTTTCATGAGTGTATAAAAAATGCAAACAACATTCTAAAAACAATAACAAAACCTTTAAAAACCAAAATTAACTTGATTCAAGTACTTAGCTTTTCTCCAGACATTAGAAGATGGTCAACCTGTGCTCCTTATAGTTGAAGCTCCACCCATTTCATGTCACCACAAAATCTCCCAATCCAATCAGTGTCATAGCTCTTTAATCCACCATGAAATCAAAGACAATAAGATTGCAAGCTCACCATTAAAACCATAGACCAAGTGCTCGCATTTCACTTTCCTCCATGAATGCAAACTTTTGAAAACATAATACAATAAAAAAAAACAAAAGCAATTTGAAGCGAAATATGATAAACTTGATGATGAATGATCATTGTGACCCATCAAGTGTCGGATTAGGCCGCAAACCTTTTCTATTTTTCTCTTTAGGTTTTCCTTTTACGTCACAATACCACATGCCTATGAAATGTAACTTCTTTAATAGTGTGTTGGGTCTTTTTGCAAAAAGGGCGTCAAACAAACAAAAGGCTAGGAAAAACCATTGCAAAAAGGGCATCAAACAAACACAAGGCTACGGAAAACCATTGCAAAAAGGGTGTCAAACAAACACAAGGCTAGGGAAAACCATTGCAAAAAGGGCATCAAACAAACAAAAGGCTAGGGAAAACCATTGCAATAAGGGCATCAAACAAACAAAAGGCTAGGGAAAACCATTGCAAAAAGACTTGTGTTTGTTTGACGCCCTTTTTGCAATGGATTTCGTCCATTTGTTTCCAAAAAGCAGAAAAAAAGGTGGGAAAATATTAATAGCAAACCAACTAGACCACAATGAATCTAGACAATCCCGAGCAATTATTGAAACCTATAGTTCCTATCCCTAGCCACATCATTATGTGCACAAAATGAAGGCCCAAAGCCATTTTCCTGCGCCAAGCCAAACCGACAAAAAAATAATTTAGTATTCTTCATTCAAAAACCTGTTGTGGAGTGGGCCAGTTGGGATGCTGTTATAACAATAGGAATGAGTTAAGAGACACGAATTTTATGTGGACACTGGCATTGCTGACTTAACAGATCCACACTACTACAATAATCAATCACCTCATTGTTATTGTGTAATGGCTCTCTGCCCTTTATTCCATTGAATTTGATATTCAGAAAAAAGTGGCTTTAAAAGTAAAGCTTACTAACCAGCTGCCACTGATACATTGGTTCCAAGTTCAAGGCAAGATTTTTACCACCAAAATCCTACACTAATCATCCCTCTGGCCACCACCCAACAAACAATAAAACCTGGAGCTTGCCAGGGTTTCATCATAAAAGGCCCTCCTCCTCCTCCTCCTCCTGTTCATAGACTCCATCCACCCAGCGTTTTTGTAAAGCAAGGTTAAATGTTTTTTTCTTTTGTGTATATATATATATGCCAAATTTGGCTAAAATGATCGTATGGTGACCTCAAAATTCCTTTTACATCACAAACTTGATAATACTACTATAACTACTTATAGTAGTAGTAATAATAATAATAATAATACTGGTTCCACATCTTGTGTTGCAATCCTATGTTTGCAAGGAGTGAATCTGATTGACCAGTGGGTGCAATCCAGACTCATTTATACTGACCACAATCAAAGCAGTGACAGTCTGATGAAACCTGGTGACTCATGGGTGAGGTAATAAGGCAATCAGAGAATATCATGGGTCAGAATCCAACTCCACAGGGGTCAGGTACAAAGGTTTATAAGAAGAACATTGAGAAGAATGCTCTACTTACTCACTCACTGTGTATTGTACAAAACCAATAAAATAAATAGGAACTAACTTACTTTCTTTATGACTGTCAAGCTTTTAAACCATACACATTCTCTCCAAACTGCAAAATGCAATCAATAATACTGGACAGTGTGGACAGTGTGTTTTTTTTTAAAATTTTTTTTATTATTTTTATTATTTTTAAAAATTATTTTAATTTTTAATTTTTTAATAATGAATTTTCGTTTATAGGCAAAGTTGCTATCATCCACAGGAATTTTTTAAAATAGTGGCGATCAACCCCCAGGAAGATATAGCCAAATCTGATTATAAACTAGAAATAAAGTACAAATCTTTAATCATCCTTTTGTATTTTTGGCTACATAATGAAAACTGAGGATACGAAATTGGCAATTTTTACCCTCTTTTTGTCACTTCTAGGGACTGAAAAACCTCCAAAATCACAACTTTTTAAAATTTTAATTGAATTTCTCCTTTCGGCAAAATTTCACCAATAAAAATTAAAACACTAGTTAAGGGCAGTGACATTTTTTGTGATTTGTTTTCTTTTTCTAGCCAAAGTAGCAATCACACATAGTAATATGTAGAAGAAGTGGCAATCATCCCCAGGAAGATATAGCCAAATCTGGGTAGGTATAAACCAGAAATAAGAGTACAAATCTTTAATCATCCTTTAATAATATTTTTGGCTACATAATGAAAACCAAGGATATGAATTTGACGATTATTTTTATTAATAATAACAAAAAAAATCTCACTTCTAGTGACTGAAAACCTGAAAAATTGACTTCTATACAACCAACCGTATACTAGTGGTTGGACCCCACATGGGGTCTTTCGAATGGTACGACGACATTAGTTTGCACATTCAAAGGTTTGGAGTTAAATTCTCCTGTTATCTGGGAGCATTATTTGTGAATTTTTTTTGAATAAAAGCTTTGCATTTGAGGAATTTACTTTGACATGGAAGCTTAGTTTGCAAGTACAGTAGTACTCTCTAAATTGGAACGAGTTAAGATCTCCTTTTCTGTTGCCAGATTTATTCCCTCTCCTCCAGAAATGAAGCTTTCACTCTTCTGGCTTCTTTCTCTTTTTTCTTTTCTTAAAACTCGGGTATGGAGGAGGGTGGGAAGGAAGGATTCTGATGTTTTCTTTTCTTTTCCTTTTTTTTTTGGTGGAAAGGAAAAGTAAAATGAAGGAGGATTGTCAAATGGGTTGTTCCAAAACTTTAGTTCAACGAAAAGATGCGAGTGCGGAAGAAGCTTTTGGGCTTGTTCAACTATTCTTTCACAGAAAGATGGCAGCACGGAGAGAAAGCTTTTTCTTTTTTCTGAAGGATTAGGGAAAGCAGGTCTGTAATATGTTTACCAGCCTGGGGCCCTGGACTCTGCATGTCGAAAGACTAATAAATTCCCACTCCTTGATCAAGCATGGTGCCTGCCCACAAGAAGTCTGTAGATTCTTGCCTTCTTTTCTTTGGAAGTTATATTTTGCTTTGGGAATAGACAAATAGAAACGTAAACTGGGATCATCCATGTATTAAGGAAGGTTGTTCGTTTGTTTTGTTTGTCATGTTAAGATGTCTCAAACCATGATGAGTCTTGCTGCGCTCGTTTTAATTGGAAAGCCTTCTTGAATCCTCACCCAAATGGCAAGTGAGTGCAGCAAGACTCATCATCCCAAATGGCAAGTGAGCAACAGAGGAAGAACAAGAACTAAGTGTCCTGACAAAAGCAAGACTTAGCATTAAATAACACAATCTCCCAAGGTGTAGGGATCTTACAACCTCAACCCCCCGAAAGGGGAGCCCTTTCTAAAAACCTGTTGAAATTAGCACAAACCTATAAAAGGCAGTTGTGAAGGGGCCTTCCCAGTCTAAAAATAGCCCCTAAGGGCAGTGCTCAAAACTAAGCAAAATTCTGCCCCCACAACATTTATGAGTGTTAGTTTTGTATATATAGGCCTGCATATGGTACATACTCTGGTCTATGCACTGGCCATGGCAGGCTTGTATGACCTGAAGTAATACCAGCCTTGTACCAGTGATAGCCTGACAAAGGAAGGACTCCAGAGAATTTATCAGCTTTTTACCGATTCCAACCTCAGGTTTATATGGCCGCCCAAAAATCAGTCTGCAACCCAATACTAGGACCAGACTGGTATGTTCAAAAGCTGATACCCAACCAACTCTAGTTTTCGCTTGTGTTGTGCTAATACATGTGCATGGCATTAGTATATACATTATTATCAATCCAGATCTTGGAAACCTCACCCATCTAGGAGGTGCATGGAGCAATACCCTTTTCACATACATGTATTGGTTCCATAGTTCGTTTTTATCTGATGTTGCTGATGTGGTGGTTATTGACCTAATATAGGAAATAATGACTTTTATTGTCATTAGTTGACCATTGCAGCTGCAAAATGTAACGTCATTGTTAAGATTCACAAGTATAGAGGGTTTCTTGAAAGATATCACTTTATTTCAATGGTTATGGAGGTGCATGACGCACTTGAACATAATATGAATTGTTTCATTAA
>Ga0209611_10005985_pt1 | contig 20134 bp, 14 predicted proteins | sample S1TSphgellanicum_3_FD_187693 | JGI IMG/M metagenome (GOLD analysis project Ga0209611, IMG submission 187693) | Host-associated microbial communities from peat moss isolated from Minnesota, USA - S1T2_Fc - Sphagnum magellanicum MG (SPAdes) (version 2) | ecosystem: Host-associated > Plants > Peat...
TGAGGGGCATGGGCGGGGAAGGACCGGGCGGGGGGAAGCTCGAGGGGTGCATTATGCACCAGGTTCACACTAGTTATTATTGTTATTATTATTTGTGACATTGAAAGCTCCCAAACCTTGACACCTTTTGCCACATTGTTGGTATTGCTGGAAAGCCCTCAATGAGCAAGGGTGCACTGATTTGGTTTCATAATGTTTCAACCTACAATGGAGAAGCTATTGAATATTGAACAATTTTCTCACTGCAAATTTAGTTAAATAGAAACTAAAAATTATTGGGGAATTTGGATACACTTTTGGTATTGTTGGAAAGCCTTTGATGAGTACAATTTAATGAAGGTGATCTGGAAATTCTTAAATATGAAGTGTGGAAGATATTGAATTTTGAGTAATTTTTGTCATTGGAAATTCAAGTAAATTATGAAACATGGTTGTTGAAGGGAAAATTGGTGGAATAACTAGTTCACACTTGGGCCAATGGCACATGCTACACTATTGTTTGATAATTTAAAAGGTGCAACAATGATAACATGAAAAGAAAAAAATTGAACATTATTCAAGAACAACAACTAAATTCATGCCTCCTCGTAATGCCATTTGTCAAATTATCTCATCACCAAAGCATTAAGCATTACAATATGTTACATAAAAGGAATGAACCTTACCACTATTTTTCCAACAAACTTTAAAATGTTTGTTCTTCTTGTGAAGCTTTTGAACAAATGTTCATGGAATGTGCAAACCCACAAATGGTTTGAAAATCCTTTGAGAATCCAAGAAGAGGTTAGGTATAAAGATTGCTTGAATTAATACCAATGTAAATCAAATTCGACTTGAAATGATTCAACACATGAAACATTTTTTGATTAAAAGCACATCATTGTAGTTTGAAAAATTATAATTAGAAATGGGAATTCTTACGATAAGGTCATGGTTAAAGAAATAAAATTTGCCACTACAATGGAAAATGGACAACATACAAAAGAATGAACTTGCATGCAAAAAGCTTTACCATGTTAATGCAAAAAGAAGTAGATTAAAATATATGCAAAATATATTTTATTTAAACAACATACTTGCAAATAAATTACTTAAAACTTTGTGACATTTTAAAATTTCCATAATCATTGATCAAATTGTAAAATTCAATCAAAATAAATCAACAAAATGGAAGTATGCAAATAGTTAGAATGAAAATTTAGCATTTATAAAAATTAATTGATCAATCTACAATTTGGTTGAAAGTCAAACATTTATGGTATTTTTTTGTAATATGACTTGGTGATGGTTTCAGGGGAAAATCTTATCATGGTCAACTATAGTAATATTGGACATTCAAAAAACATGAATATCCAATACAATCTATAAATGAAAAGCTATTAACAAAGATGTGAGGAAATTTTGATCCAAAATTACAAAACATTTCAAAAGAAGTTATATTGACATGCACATTAAATGATTCCAAAATTTGATGTAATTGTTGTGCAAGTTTTGCAACTAATTTTCATTGTTCCAATATGTGTAAATATTGTTGGTTCAAGTATTTCATTTGTTAATAATTAACTTGTTAGGTCAATCAAAATGTTTGCCAATTTTATTTTTGTGAGCATGTGCAACAAGACCACAAACATATTTTTTTTAAGTGTGAAATACATAAAGTAGCATCACCATGAATATGAAAATAGTCAAAGACTTTACATCATAACAAATCAAATTTTTTTTCATAAATGCCATTATTTGCATATGGTTATGAAGGCAAAAATAACCTCTTTATATACTCAATACTATTAGATCAAACCCATGTCATAGACTATAATCTATTTCTCACTTTGGTTTTGGAGAAGGAAGAAAGGCATCTTCCATTTTTTAAAACTAATAGTTGGTGACAATAAACAAGGAAGAAAAAGCCATTTGGTGTAAGGAGGGAGAATGTGTTTTACCAAAGTTCCATTTTGGTAGTGTCATGAGTCATGGCCCAATGATCAAAGATCTATTTCAAATTCTAAAATGAAAACAACAAATGATCAAACACAATTATAACTTGCATAAACTCACAAATAATTTGACTCAAATTGTATCAAACAAAAAAAATAAAAATCCATTAAACACAAGTCCAAGAGAAAGACCTTTGCTCAAAAAGGAAGAGACAAATAAACAAAGTCTCAATGTGGAGTGTAAGGAACATTGTTTAGGAAAGTTGGTCACATTCATTAAAAAGCCAAACTCACCCATTTTCAATACATTCATGTGTGAACTATGAACTTTAGTGCTTCAATTATAACAAGCCATGTACCTAGTATGCAAAACATGGATAGTGGAAACTATTTTGGAAATCAACAATAGAAATATTTAAAGAAAAGAGAGCACTACAATGTACCTCTAGTGGTATGGTGACACTAGTTGTATGGTAATTATTGTTAAGGCTTTCATCCTTCATGACCCAATTACCTTTCTCCCCATATTGATTAATGTTGTTGAACTAATTTACTTTTTTTTACAATTGTATAAATTAAAAAATCAAACCACCCATGATTCACAAACTTGCTTCTAGATTATTTTACATCATTCTAATCAAAACATCGTAGACTTTACATGTTTTGTGCAATTACTAATTTTTAAAATTGTGAATTATTAATTAATAATTATTACTAGGGTGCATTTATAAAATTAACCTACCACAACAAGAACCATAACATAGTCTTATCACGTGTTTTTAGTTTCTTATGTTTTAAAGCAAAATGAATGTTTTGAAATGTTAAAAAATGAAAAGGGGATATAGATATTTAGTCCTTCAACCAATAAGTGCAAAAAATGGTCGGTACAAAAGAATTCACCAAATCTTGAATTTCCTATTAAAATATAAACTAATAAAGACTACAAAACTCCATGACACTTTCAAAATGAGAATCTTTCTTTTGGAGTGCCAAAATCCTATTTAAAATATTAAATAATCAAAAAATTATATCCATGCCTTCCCAAATTCCTTCCAAACCTTTAAAATGTAACCTAATTATTTTTTTAAAAGATTGTCCTTATTGACATAACCTTGTTGATGAAAAAATTTGATATTCTAAGTTCATTTCCACAAATTTTGTTGTTTTATATTACAATTTTTTTATGTCATCATGTAAAACATACTTTATTTTAATTTTTATTAAAATATGAAGCAATTTGAACTAGTTAATGAATTGTATTTTCTAGCTTGACTTATTATGCATATTTATAGCTCATATTTAATATTACTTGTTGTAGTCACACAACCATGTATTGATTTGGTGATAGGGATGGAATGATTTTTGTTTTTAAATATGAACCAAAACTATCTAACCACAATGCAAACACCATTCCATTATATATCCTTCCAATCCATCAAATTCCTATGATAAACATGAAATGATATTGTTGGCATGGTATGAAATGACATTGTTGGAGCACAATTATATTATTGTAAAATTGGTTAATGAGCTATATATTCCATCTCGACACATTGTGCATATTTGTAACCTCATACTTAACCTAATAATGATTATTGATTTTTTGGAACTCCGTATCTATGACAATCCATGTTTCTCTCACAATTTTCCCAACTTTTCAACCCTTTCCATTTTCATTCCAAATTGGTTGTAAAACCTTCAATTTTTTTCCTTGTTAGAACATTCATTTTTATTGTCAATTGGCCTCTATTGTCCTTGTTTTATGGAAATCTTACAATTATGTGCTAATAGGTGTCATGATTGTTTACTTCCTTTTGCTAGTTCCAATTATTTCAACATTTCCAATCTTTAGTTTATGGTATTTTGGGGATGTTTCTTATATGGCATTTCCTTAAAATCTTATATGTTTGCAATCGGTTCATAAACCTTCAATCAACAATAATTAACCAACACCAACATTTTTTGGGTTCTCAAATGGCATTTACTAGAAAACATTTTCCTAGATATCAACATTATCAATAGTTTTTTTCCAACTCATTCCGATATCTAGGTGTAATGATTTTGCAAAGGTACATATAATTGTTGTTCATACATTTGGATGACCACAAAACAAAAAAATGGAGATGGTACATTTTTGGTGTTGGGTCATCCCCACCCATATTTCATCATGTTCATAAGCCCATGCAGCAGCAACTTTGCATAATGGACATATAATTCACATTCCATAGATTTAAGGGATCTTTTTTCACATTGTTTATCTTTTGCATATTCATATTGGTTACAACAAATCATTCAAATTCCATAGTTGTAAATTTTTCTGGTTCTTTCACATTGTGTTGCATTTTATTTCAAGTGATGGCAATTTTCCATTTCGAAGGGAAATCTAATTTAATTATATTGGTTGGCGATTCTAAAATAGTTCAAATCACAAAACAATGTTTTCGTGCAATGTTTGGCTTTCAACTAGGTTTGATTCATGTATTAAATTTTTTTGTTTATGTGGAAAACAAAGTTGTCATCAATTCAATTTACCAAGTTCCTTCCTCTAGCACCCAAGGACTACATTGGATGGTTAATGTTGGAAAGTATCGGATGTAGGTGAAAGCTTATCGAAGAATTTTCAAGATATTGTTATGACACCCAACACAACCGGGTTTGTTGCAAATGTTGTCATGTTGAAAATTGAGGTGAAGAATGAACTTGAAAATCCATCAATGCACTATCAATCGGCAAACCCACTTTTGTAATCAACTTTTGTTGATCTCACCAATTCCTTTGATAACGATGGGAGATTTTTTGTTGAGACTAACATGTCTGGAACATTTATGTCACTCCTTTCCAATGCACACTATTCATTGATGCCCCTTTGGATACATCCACTTCCTAAGAACCTGTTGTCTCCTTTAAGGCAATGTCTTAAACCCCACATGCCTTCAACACACCAAGGTCTTCACATTATAACACAATGAGAATTGAACCCATAGACTTTCTACCCATCAAGTTCAATGGTGACATTTTGTTTGAATTTCCCCCAATCCGCAAGCCAATGGGACTTTCCAAATAAATGCAAGGCATGGATAGAAAGTACGATGGTCACACTTGGTGCAAGGTGAAGACAACCAACATTAAAAATTCTTTTAGTTTGGGTTTTAGAAATACTAAATGCTTAAGGCATCTCTAATGTTAAATCGACTTGTATTTTGTGTTTATTTGATAGGGTGCTCACAATGAAATTGACTGGAGTGGTAATTGAGTTGTCTCAAGTTCTTGTTGTCGATTAGATTATCCTAGTTTTTCTTGCTTGCACCATTATTTGTAATGTATGTGGTTTTCCCCCCTTCTATGTGCAAATGTGCATATGCTACATGTATTATGTGGTTCATTTGTTGGCCCATCTTTCAAAGTAGACATCCAATTTGACACGAATGCACATCTTGTTTTCGAAGGTGAGTGTAGAGAATCCCTTGAAGAGATCAAGAACATGGTTGTAGAAGAAGTTTTGCACATGCCCAATGCTACGTCCTTTGCAATATCCTTGGTTGCGAGTAAGACTTATCTCGTCACCATTTCAATGACTATGGGGACGGTCCTATTGAGTTTTTTAAGGGTGAAAAACTCAATCAAGCCATGTTAAAATTCAATCCCATGTGTTCCACTAACATCTACAACCAAATTTCATTGTTCAAGCCCACAGAACATGGGCTCTATTGGATCCATCCTTACACTCAAAACCCTTAGTCCTTATAACTACATTTAGGATAGTTTTTTTCCTTGGTAACAAAGTGGGCAAAAGGATTATCTTTTCAAAATGTTGATTGAAAGGGATCGATGGATGTGGAGTGCATGTAGTCAAGCAAATGCAACCTAGGGCGACTTGGAGAATTCCTATATGATGTTTAATCATGTCAAATGTGTTCAAGGTTGGACGATTATGGCTTGCCATGTCTATAACAAAATAATGTCTATTGCTATCTACGACATGTAGTGAGAGGACATGGAAGCCCAATGTATTATTTGGAGGAAATTGAACACAACTATTACAAAGAAAGGTGTAACAAATCCCAAATTCAAGGGGCTCGTGGCAAATAATGCCCAAGCAAATTGGAATGTTGTTTATATTGTTACTAGAGATCTCATTGTGAAAATGATTAACAAGGAGCGAACTAATCTTTCCATTGGACTCAATCACTAGACATGCACACCAAGTAATTCTCCTAAGTTCCAAGATTGGCAAAAAGTTCTCTTATGAATACAAGATCCTTGGAAGAAGTTGACCTTTGTTATGCTACAATTTGCTTTTGGGGGTACTCTTTTATAGTTGTTAGCGAGGGTGCAATTCATCAATTCAACAACTGGATGAACTTTTGACATTTTCCCATTAGGCAAGGAGGAGGATTCATGCTAGATGTAAGATCTTTCTACACCATTTCGTTTATTGATGACAATCCTTTATGTTGTGCTTTTATTCCATTAAAAAAATTTGAATGCAAAAATTGTCCTTGGAGGAGGAGGTTGACATGTCAACTTGTAACCACTCGAAGACAATGCACAACATTTGGCTCTAGCAAGTTGGAAAAGAGGTGCTTACATGTATGTCACCACCTTTGATGACTACATGCGAAATTTCAAGCAATTTACATTATATTGTGTTTTCTTGCATGGTGGTTGTTATAGGACAAAACCAGATAGGGATGAATTGCGATTGTGTAAAGTGAGCCAGTTTGGTGATCCTTTACAATTGGCTATTGTAGTTGCCATATTCACTTTGGGTTCTTCATATACATTAATGATACTTCATTTGGAAGATGAAGTGGTCTTTGGATCCATCAAATAGAGGCAAGATCTACCCATAGGTTAGAAGGTGATTTGCACAAACATGATTGTGTAAATTTCTTTCATCTACTAGTGGAATTCACTTCATGCAATTCTACACCCAGTGCAGATGTGGGCCAATTGAGCCATTTGCAAAAGGCCTTCCTAGTTCTCACTCAAAATATTGAGGATGTGTTAGAACACTATTGTGGTGCATTGAGTGATGTCCCCCTAGGTCAAATGCTCAATGTTTGGCATTGCAAAAGGAAACAAAACAATATTACAAGGTGAAAATCATTTCAAAGAAAACAAACCATGGGATTCCTTTGCCTTGTTATGTTGGTAATTTGAGTGTTACTAGAGGTGCGACATTGTACACAAGTTCTGGTTTTGTCATGATGATCACAATCATTGTTTCAAGGGCACCAAAAAGAAGTATGCAATTGGTGGGCATGTTGTGCCTTTTATATGGCACATGCAAAAAGGGATATATCTCCCTTAAAATGAGGTGATGATATTAAAAAAAAATGGTTTATTCCTCTCGAAGAAGTTGAGGTGTTACCCCAAAAATATTTTTGGTGATGATGCATATGTTTTCGTTAATAAATTGGTGGATGTAAACACCTGGCTAAAAACTCAAAATGATAAGAGTATTTGTTGTCCTTCAATATTCAAGATTTCAACTCAACAACAAAATATTGGGAGGTTGGACATGTTCTTGTCACACGGTTCTTGCCACCCATCAACATTCCTACTTTTGACTATGGACCAATATATTATACCATTTTAGGTCCAATTAAAATTTGTAAACAATATGAGGTTACAATTAACAATTTCCCTACATGCATTTGCATACATTTTGCATCAATGATGACAAGCTCATTAAGTGGTCATGGAAAGTGGGTGCATTTATACCTATATTATGTCTTGGAAAATGTGATGTTTTGTGGGTTAACGAAAATGTTCATTCATCATCCAACTTGGAATTGGAATGAAATTCATAAGTTAACACGTTGTACCAGAACTACAAAGATTGAATAGTTAGTTGGTTTTTTAGATAATTAGTTTCAATTTTTTGATTCATGGGAAGTATAAGTCATTTTGTTTCTAACTAAACTAAAGTAGTTTGAATTTCATATTAAATGGTTAGATTTATAATTCTTTGGCTAAATTAAGGTAGTTTGAGTTTCTTAGTGTTTAGGATGATGTACAAACCATTATATATACAATGTTTTCAAATATTTGTTAAGGTCTTTTAGTGACCATCCTCTTCAATTCCATGTGATGAATGTGGATTAAAACAAAATTCATCAATAGTTGCATGGTAGTTTGCCCAATGGTGAACCTCAGGTACAAATTTATACAATATGGTAAAATACAAATTTATCGTTAGTAACAAAAACCTTGTTCATCTACCCATGTTGTCCAAATTTGTCCAACAAATAACATTTTTTGGGATATTTTTCATCTAGAACGTCCATCCATTTGTCATTCATCCATCTACATATAGAAATATTTTTCCACATCAGTAAAGGTTTTGTCCAATGTGGTAAAAAATATTCTTAACATATTCCATCCATGTCATCAAATATGGTAAAAAAATTCCATCTTATTCATAGGCTCATGCTCACATGTTCACATTCACGCTCATAGGTTCACAAAATAACATTCTTGTATCCCAGTGTGTCAAATGACACCTTCCCACAACAAATCTTCATAATCAAAAGGCCATTTGGTGGTGTTTGAACTACATTTTCCAATGCATGTAGTTCAACTTGATGGCCATGTTCATACAAGTGCAACAACTTCCCCTCCATGCTTGCAAAAACTATTGTTAAAGATATTAATTGTTTTGCACCTTACATCCAAATTTGTGATAATCAACATACATGTTAAAAACATGGTAAATCTTTCATTTACATAAAATTAGGTCACAATGATATGTGATAACTTTGTAAAAACATTAAAAGTGTACTCTAAAACACCTTTGGAATAACACAAGAAGATCATGTGAAGAGGAAGTTCATGTCATTTGACATGCAAAAGCTTGAAAAATGTAACCCTAGACCATAATCTACAAAATAATCCTCATTGAAAGTTCAATAAATATTTAAAATAGACAAAAAATGCAAATATCAATTATTTAAAGTCAAAAAGTGGTGGGAAATGTATAACATGTGTCAAATTTTAATATGTAGCCATTCATTTTTCAAATGTGGATTACTTGTAATACACTCAATGTATTGTTCACACATGTGTTATAGTGCATTGGTACTTTTCTAAGTAAATTAACATTGATTTTATCTTACCCATAAAGCTGGAAATGTGGCAAATTTTTGTAACCATATTTTGAAAATTCTCCCACCCTTCCTATTTGTAGGCATCTTGAAAATTTCCTTAATGTATAAAAAACAAATGACAAATAATATTTGGTTATAATTTTTAAATGGTGGGATATGTATACCATGTTTCAATTTTTCCCCATATGAAGCCATTTCTTTCTCAAGTTTCAAATACTAGATTAATACACTCAATGTATTATTCACACCATGTGTAGTAGCAAAATGGTGCATTTTGATTAAATTTATTTATTTATTACTTTACCCATACACCTCGAAATGTGGCAACCTCTTGTCCATTTATTTTTTAAAAAATTTAAACTATTTTTATATTTAGACAAGCCAAAAAATCTTCAATGTATTAGTAACATATGGTTAATAATAGGTAGATATAATAAAAAATGGTGGTAAATGTATACTAGGTATCACATTTTCATATGTAGGGTTTATTTCTCAGGTGTGAAAATATTTTAATAATACACTCAATGTATTGCTCACATCACGTGTTGATAGTAGATTAATGGTTTTTACTAAACTAATAGTTGTTTTATTTTACCCATAAATTTGAAAATGTGGCAACATCTTGTCCATTTATTTTGAAAATTTTCCCATTCTTTTTATGTTTAGACATGCTAAAAAAGTTTTAGCATATCAAAAGATTTTTAGTTGGTCAACATATCATTAATATATTAATAAATATTTAATGTATCATTAACATTTTTTAATAATAATTAATTATAATAAAAAATGATGATAAATGTATATTAGGTGTTAAATTTTTCATATGTAGGTTTTATTTCTCAAGTGTGAAAATATATTAATAATTCATTCAATGTATTGCTCACATCATGTGTTGATAGTAGATTAATGTTCTTTTTATTAAATTAACAATTGTTTTACCTTACACATAAACTTGGAAATGTGGCAACCTTTTGTCCATTTATTTTGAAAAAAAATTCCTACTCTTTCTATGTTTAGATGGGCTGAAAAATCCTTAATGTATCGACAAATCTTTAATGTATAATAAATCTTTAGTGTATAAAAAAACATGGTAAATAATAGTTACTTATGATAAAAAGTGGTGTTAAATGTGTATTAGGTGTCAATTTTTCATACATAACCATTTATTTCTCAAGTTTGAAATATTGGTTATACTTTCAATGTATTGTTCACATCATGTGTCAACAGTAAATTGATGATTTTGTACTAAATCAACAATCATTTGACCTTACCCATAAACTTGGAAATGATAATATCTTATACATGTATTTTAAAGTTTTAACATATTGATATTTTCTAGTACATTAATAACTATGGTATAGTAAACAAACATTTAGATGTTTATCTATAAAACTTCTTATCCATGGAGTCATTTTGAATATTTCCCCAACCTTCCTTAGACAATACATATGTGCCATAGGATTTATGTTCATGATATGTTATGATGCATGATAACATAATGCATGATGGAATATGATGCATTGATACATTGCCATTTCAATATACAACAAAGTAAAACAAAAAGTATCACCACTCCTTGCAATATTTATTAATCGATTTTAATTAACAATTATTCTTTGCTCACTCACATGCCCCTGACTTTAACCAAGCATTAATGTGAGCAATTGGTAAGCACTTGCCATCAAAACTTGGCAATCATTTTACGCTTGGGAACTTAGGGTTTTGTTGTTGTGTTCTCCTTACTGTATGGGTATCTCTAATGTGTGTGGACTTAACTCGTCCATACACACAATCCAATATTGTTACTTAGAGATTTTGAGTCAATTGCACGAGTAACATCAACAACACATAATGTATTTTTGTTGTACCAAACAGATTTTGATAATGCCCTATTATGGGTTTCTAAGAATCTTGCTATTGATACCCTTATAACACCACATCAACAATGAACCACCAATACCACCATGATATTCGTGTATCAGGAAGTTCCTAATACCCGTGCTTTTCAGGTTTCAAACTTTTCAGAAGGCACAGTCGCCAGTACCAGTCCAGTATGTACAAAACACAGTACCAAATCCAACACGGGTCCAGACTTTAGAGTCCACAAATTGTTGCTTATGCAATTGAGAATTCTGCAACTTCTCTTTGGAAGAGTTCACTAGCTTCGAAGTAACCAGGCCAATCCAGCCTCCCCTAGCAGAGAAACTTTTTGATGGGTAGGTTTTAGGGTTAGTGAACAGTTCCATGGAATGTCTAAAAATCTCCATGCAAAAAAGAAAAGCTAAATACTTGAGATTTCAAACTGCTCTAAACTTGAGATTCTAAAAATAATTGCACTTCCTAAAAATGCAATGCATAATTTCAAACCCAAAGAGATGAGTATGTTGTTATTACACCAAGTCAATTGACAATTAGCACACACATTACTACAATGGGTGCCATGGAAATGGCAACTGGTATGTCCAGTCACAGTATGAGTAGTGGAAATAACTGCTGAAAAAACCTGTTCCACAATTGTTTGAAAGACAAATTGCAACTGGTTATCATACAAAAAAAGATCCTAATGTTACAATGAACTAATGTTGCATAATCAATTGGCAGTCTTTGCGTATCTATGTGAAAGGCAGAACACTTTGGTTTTATCTTGCACTGTATGACCACAACAGCACCAACATGAATCACTTCAGTTCATCTCTAGACTTCCCCCTCTTTATATCAAAAGAAACAGAAGGTTAGGTACCCAAAGAGAATTGAATGAACCTCAATATCTTTGGCAAGAATGAGCTGTGGCTTCCTATGTACAGTAGGAGCTCCCACTCTGGTTTTTCAAGCTCAAAATGCTACACCATCCTAACTCTAAACCCTAAACCAACTGGATATTCCCTGAGTAGCAAGTTTAATGCTGAGATTAATTGGGACCGGTAATGAACCGGATGTATCAACACAATGTGTCTTATGCCTCAAAAGCCTTTGTTAATTGGGTCAAAACCCACTAGGGTGGACAATAATTCAAAACTTCATGGTTTCATGGGAAGTGGAACATGACTTTTAAAGTTGAACTTAGTGTACTCATGCCACCATCCCATATCGGAGACTAGGCAAGACCAGAAAACACGACCGCTCCCACAAAAAATGAATGGATCCTGTTCACAAGAGTTGTGTTTGTCACTATATATAGCTTTATAACATTTCTGAAAAGCTCTGAATGACATAGTCATACCAGACAAAACTCAAGAGTGAGTTGGATTGCTCAAAAACCCTTTTGTCAACACATAAAATGTGCAATCAAGCAGATGTCTTGAACATGGACAAGACCTGATTGCTGTTGCTTTGGACTTCTAGTTTGAAAGGCGAATGAGTTTTTTTGGCTATAAGCAATGAGGTCAGTTTAACCATCTCTAGAAACATAACCCAAATAAAGAACTCAAATAGACTGTCAGGGTGCACATGCCATGGTCATTGTGATTCTCTTCAACTATCTGTGTTAGTTCCCAACTATGGCAATCTTCAAGAAAAAATGTCTATTCCTGGGTAGGTACTGACTGACCTGCAATGTCTTGGGGATATCCTTGGAAGAACACATATAAATCAAGCCCTGGCATCTGTTATGAAATCTCTTTGCCTTATCTGATTTGGGTTCTCTCTGTGTTTTGGAAGACTTCTCCATGATGAGTGGTGTTAGTCTTGTTTGGAGTCTGGGGAAGCAGTGGCTGGTTCTGAGCTAACCTCAGCTTTGCTCAACACCATGATGCCCATCACAATCAAAGCTGCTCCCAAGAACCACTGCAAGGTTGGATATTCAAAACAGATCCCATCTTCACTCAGAGTATTGAAACCCTAAATCTAAGGTACGAAGGTTGTCCGCGCAATCTCACAGGCAATAATGAAACGCAATTGCAAAAACCCATTTCCCGCAATAGAAAGATTCATCCGAAACAAAACTCATGTACCTCATACAAGAGTGCGTAGAACATATGTGACAGAAGCTCTCGAGACATAAGAAGTTTCGCAAGAAGAGAGGTGGCGGGGGGATTGCTCAATTGTGCCTTGAAGGCGAAAGAAACCTGCTGACCTGAAAATGGGTAGCTTCTTCAAAGATGAGAAAGCCCGCGAATCCGGAGAGGAGAAAATTGGCAGCAAAATTCAGAACAGTGGCTTGAAGAGAGGAGAGTGAAGCAAGGCTGCGCACATAGAGAGTCCACATTGCCACATTGCAGGCCACCACTCCCACATAGCATCCCACTCTACCTTCCCATCTCATCTGTCCCACAAGGCCTCGTTGTTTAGCCCCAGTCAGAAAACCCTCTTCAAAGATGAGGAGGAGAGAGAGATAGAGAGGGGAAGGGAGGAAGGGAGGAAGAATGTGACCTACCTGAGGAGATGCAAACTTGGCCAATACAGCTGCCATGGCTGCAGTTGCACCTGCAGCTATGGCTACTCCCATCGCCCCACTCTTGTTCCTTCCAGTCATCACTCTTCTTGTTCTTCTTCAATGGGTCTTTCCTTTCTCTTCTTCTTCCGCTTCTTCTGCTTCGTCTTCTTCTTCACAATGTTGGAGTTCCCTTTTCTAGTGGATTGCAGCAGCAGCAGCAGCAAAACCCGGGATGGCGGAGGAAAAAGAGCTGGAAGAGCGTGAAACCCTAGATGCCTTTTTTCGACGCATTCTACTGTGTCGATGAAGAAGTCGCTCAGATCTTGCTAATGGGTGCTCCAGATTTATGTTTCCCGTGGTCCGGAGCAACTTTTCCGAGGGGCAAGAAGAGTGGGCAAATCTCAAGTGAGCAGCTTTGAGTTTTTGTTGTTGTGAGAGTGGTAAGAGAGCCTCTTGTTTCTTGGCCAATTTCTGCAAATAGAAGAAGGAGAAGAAGAAGAAGAAGATGGGGTCTGCCGATCATCATCAGCAGCAGCTGCTGCTCCAGCAACTACAAGTTGCAATGCCTGTGAGCTTCGAGAGCGTGGTGCTTCCTTCTTCCCCACACAAGCATGTGGGCTTGGTGGTGGTGGATGAAGTCAATGGCTTCTGTACTGTAGGAGCTGGAAACTTGGTAAGCTTCTCTCATCATCATCATCATGTGGGTCATGTTTCTGGCTACACCATTTCCATCTCTCAATCTGCTCAAACTGAGAAGAATTCTTGGAACTCAAAGATCTCTCTTAGATCCTGAAGGGAATTTTGTAAGAGCTGGGGCTGGTCTTTCACAGCAATGGAAGAATGGGGGTTTCCAGTGAGATCAATGGATTTCTGAGGACATGGGTTGCTGTTGTTGTTTTGCTTTGCTTCATGGTGGGTTCATGATCTTATAGATTGTCATAGCCAATTTGTAAGGTTAGTCTTAAGATGATGATGGATGATGATGATTGTGTAACTTGGGAGGGAGCTGGGGTTTGTTGTGTGTCTTTTCTATATGCATGCAGGCACCACAACAACAAAATGAGCAGGTTGCACAGATGGTGGAGGAGACAGTGCAAATGGCCAAGGCTTTCAGCAGCAGAGGGTGGCCCATTCTTGCTCTTCTGGACACACACGAAGAACATAAACCAGAACCACCTTACCCTCCTCACTGCATCCGTGGAACAGGAGAAGAAAATCTTATCCCTGGTTTGTAGTTTGTACCTCAGAAATCTCATTTTTCATTCCAATTCTTTTGGTCATATTGGCTTCTATCTTCAGCTTTATTTGTTTGCTCTCTCTTCAGGTGGCAGGCTTCTGCTGTTGTTGCTTTGTGTTGTCAATTGTGTTCCATTTGCTTCATGATGTCTCTGATCTCAAGAGTCATTCATGGAGCTGCTGCTTCAATGGAGAGAATTTTTTGCATAACCGTAAAGTTATGCAAGACATAATACTACTCTCTGTAACCACCACGGTCCCTAACTTACTGATGATTTTATGAGTTGTCGAATGATTGCCAACCCAGAGTTGAAATGGTTGGAGTCAGACCCAAATGCACTATTGTTGCGCAAGGACTGCATTGATGGCTTCATTGGTGGGATACAAGACGATGGATCCAATACTATTGTTGACTGGATCAAAGAGAACCAAATCCACCAGGTTTGTTTACTTGCTAGTGCCTCTTATTTTAGAGCTCCATTCACAGTCCTTTCTTGGAAGAGAGAGAGAGAGAGAGAGTGAGTGAGTGAGTAAGTTTTTCTGTTCAATTTTAGTTCTATCTTTTTTTTTTCTTTTGGAGAATTGGAAGATAAGATGATGTGTTCCTTTGACTTTGAAAGAAAAAACTGCTGGTCTTTACAAAAAATTTGAAGGTGGTGTAGCTGGTGTACTTTTTTCATGTCAAGAGAAGAAGGGTCTTGGAAGTCAGGTCGGAATTAAAATGTATACTTATGGTGTGTTGAGGTTAGGTGCTGGTCGTGGGGATTTGCACAGATGTATGCGTCCTGGACTTTGTAACATCATTGCTGTCAGCAAGGAACCATGGAATCTTGGATCCATTGAAAGAGGTTTTGGTCTACAGTGAGGCTTGCTCCACCTATGACCTACCCACCCATGTTGCAATCACTATCAATGGTGCTATTGCACATCCACAAGTAAGAAGATCATTGAAATTTTTGATTTTGTGGTTTCTTGATTGATTAGACATGAGAAATCAAGTGTGTCTCTTCTATGTACCTATGTTGCTCAACTAGTACATGGTCTTGACTGCAGAAGGTGATGCACCATATTGGTCTATATTTTGCCAAGGCAAGAGGAGCGCGGATTGTGGACAAAGTCTCTCTTTGATTTGTCAAAGACTGATCAAGTATTTGGCAATGTCAAAGGGTAATGTACCTTGTCATACCTTTACAATGGGGGCTAGTGGACTTGAGTGTTTGATATATCCCATATTAAATTGTGGACTTCACGTTGACGAAGTCATATCTGCTGGGATTTTCACTTCCACAAAATGGATCAATCCTGGAAGTGAAAATGGGTATAAGAATTAAATAGTTTTCCATCTCTTATGGTTGCTCTTTGATTGTTTGATATGCTGTGCAGTCGATGAGAAATAAAAATAAAAACATTGATCAGAGGGAATTACTGTCCAAGACTACTTAAACCTAGGTACTTTAGTACTTGGATTAAAAGGATTATATAAAGTGGACACGTTTGCATTGACGTTGCTCTCTTTGAATCTTTCTTTTAAATTTATTGTTTGTTGTTCACATTCTTCCAACATTATATGCCAATGATGATTTTTTCATTGGATCATGTGTTTTTGTGTTAGAATCAAGTTAATAAGGTGACCATGATAACAAAGTCTACTGGTGAAGTTGATCATCAATTAATTATTTTCACTAAATCATGTGTTGTGAAGTTAGAACTAGGTGAATGTGGTAGTAGCAATAGCAATTAAGTTAAGGTGCCATAAAATGAGATCCATAAACTATCATAAATCATAAAACATATACAATAAGCTTGATTACTTTACAAATATAATAATTTCATCCACATCACCTTCTTGCGAGCCTTCATTATTTCCTTATGGATAAGTGAAGGATGTACTGTAGCTCAAGTTGAGGCTCATGTTGTTCTCAAAAGCTTAAAGCTAAGGGCTTTCAAGTGTGAGCTGACTTCACTTACTTATTGCTCACATGTTAAGTGTGGGTAGTTATGCAGAGGCATTGTCTTCTATATTTGTTTTTGTTTATGGGTCAGTGGATATCCTGAATCTGACAGAGAGCTTGAATAGCTATCCAGAATCCATGGCTTTTTTTATTAGGTTTAGAAGAAAAAGTAAATATACCTCAGTGTTGTTGCAATAGAATCAGTCATAATAGGTATCTAGGTTTAGGGTTTAGGAGAAATGTTGGGGGGGGGGGGGATAAGATGACTTTCTGCATCCTCTGGCAAATGGGTGTTTTCCTAAACTGAACTTGGTTAGTAGTCAGTACAAATACAAAACGATACCCCAAAAAAAAGATAAAATTAAGAGTGTAGATTGTAGATTTTTGAGCTTTCACTGAAGGTGATTGAAAATGTTGTTTTGGGTGCAAAGATCAAGGACAGATTGAGTAAGTACTGTTGGAAGATTTCTCCTATCAAAATATCACTTCATGGGTAGCCCTAAAAGCTTCAGGGTCTGATTTCATAGTTAGCAGTTCTTTGCTTCTTCTCCTAATGAGAATTTTCTAAATACTTGTTTATAGAAATTCATTAGTACATAAGTTTAACTTCCCATATGATTTGGCTGAATTTTTTTGAATGTATTCTCAGCGAAGAAACAGAATGTTTTTGCTTAAACCCTAACTTATTGTGCAGAAGTAATTTCCATAGTTGTCAAACTATGATAGATTATGTTATTTTCTGAATCACATTATATGACATAATCTTCTGATGATGATCATTATATCTGTAATACTGACCAAATTCTCTGTTGAAATGGCCATCCCAGACCATAATGTCATGCAATGGTCTCACCCCTGTTCACTATGTTGGGTGTATCATCAATCTCACCCTAAGGGTCTCTCTTGGCAGCTTGGCCAACATCATATAGGACATAAAGAAAGGGCTGAGGGAAAGTACAAACAGCTACAAATGTGAAGAAAAAAGAGAGAATCGAAAAAATGAAGTTAGGGGGCGTCAGGCAATTAGGGGGTGAGAACGGCCAATTTCGGCATATTAGGGCATCAAATGCATAAGTGGGAATGAAATTTTACAAAACGAAATAACTGATACCCAATCTAGTTTGTGCACCAATTTTGGTTAGAAACCGAGTTTCATCCTCTCTTTCCTTTCTCCTGAGCGCCTCCACTACTGCTACATATATTTTCACTGCTCCTGCCTATACAACTACTATAATTACTCTCGAACCTTTTGTATTAAATGCTGAGTTTCAGCATTTCATCCTGAGATTTAATAAAATTTCCTTACTTTGTGAATACCACTGAAAGAGGGGAAAGGGGGTGAAAGCAGACAGGATATGGGTGAAAGAGAGGGCGACTTTACAATAACTTTAAGGGCTCAAAGTGCTTTAAGAGGTATTCAGTATGATTATTGATACCTTTGAGCATCCCCAGCTGTGCTCAGCATGTGACCTTGGAAAAATATTTCTCACATCCAAGTTTCATGAGGGTAAACATGCTTTCCACCAAACACAGGTCAGTAATCCAACATTTTTAGATCTTTCTGGTTTCTTGTCTATTTGGAGCAATGAAAAGAGTTATGGGAGCACCAAGCTAAGCTCTACATTATGTTTTTCAGCTCCAGAAGCAAAGGAACTAAAAAAAAAAGCAGAAAAAGCATGTGAAAATCATATAGTGCATTTTGAATGACAATGATTCTTTATTAATACTCCTTATATTTTCTTTGTTTCTTGTTCATTTTGAGTGATGTAAAGAACTATGGATATATCAACTAAGCTCTACATTATCTCTTTGAGTTCCAGAGACAAAGGAACAACACGGACCAAAAAAAAAAAAAAACAAACCATGTTCTAATTCTTTAAATCATATTTTAGACCGATAATTGAACACCCCTCTCATCCACCTTTTACAACCATATCTTTCTCATTCTAGATCTGTACAGCTGTGGGTGCACCAATCTAAGGTCTTTAAAAAAAAATCTTTTGACCTTGAAAAGCAAAGTAGCAATGTCTTAGATTCGAAGCTCTTTAAGAGCTTAAGTGTTTAATCACCAACCTGTTTACCCTATTCATTTTTTGGCAACCCCAATGCCCACACATACACCTGAAACTGCAAATAAGTGGAGACTACTAAAAGCATACCACCTTGACCAATCATAATATGATTGGCCAGTTAAATCATATTTATTACAGCCTTCTCTGGCAGGTGCACCTTGTGTGCCATTTACCAATTTCACCAAACTGTGCAAAAGTGCGAGGCCAAAACCATTTTGCTTGCTGAGCCAAACCAGCAAGTTTTGACTTGTTTTCATCCAATTTTAATGTTCAGAGTCCCATACTAAGCAACACAGCTAGGGATGCTTTTTTTTTGTAGGAATTGAAAAATGCACACAGGAAGAAATTGGAAGAAAGAGAGAAAATGTGCAAACCCAAGTCAAAAGTGTGGAAACTACATACTAGCTTTTGGGAATGCACTAACAAGATGCCACTTTTCTAAGATGTGTGTGGTGGTCCTTTATGCAATCATTCACATTCTTCCTGTTTGGCATACCTGTATATGCTCTGTGGGGTTTGACTTGTGAAGGTTGAAGCATCTAGAGCTTCTATACAAGATGATGCATAACAATGTTGGAAAATGAAATTGAGCCAAATTGGAGAAAAAACAGAGAAAAAGGAAAATTAGGAAACAAAAAACTCAGCAATTCTTTGATTCTGAAAATTTTCAAATACCCAGAACAGGCAGTTCTTTGATTCCAATATTTTTTTCCAAGTACCCAAAACTGACCGGTGAGTATTATATATATTTTTTAAAATTCAAATACCCAGCCCACACTGGCAACAACCCAGTGTATTTTGAACAGTTACAAAGCTTTCTCCCAACTAAAATTGAAAACAGAGCTTTAAAGAAATGCTTAAGTGTCGCAAAAAGGGTTTAGGGTTTAGACATAACTTTCTTAGTTCAAAAGCATGTTGGGTTGGTAGTCTTTTTAAATAGCCATTGGGTCCATTTTTTAAATATTGCAAAAGTAGAAAAGTACCAATTCCAGTTTTTTTTTAAAAGAGAGAGAGAGAGAATCAAAGGAACCACCAAGGGTCTCTTCCTATTCTTGATAACTACACAACACATTGGTATGGATGTTCACAACATGCTACTCTTACCATTGAAAAGCTCAATTTGATTCCATTAACCAAATATTATAAAAATTAGGTACCTTCCCCCCAATTTTTCGCCTCCTCATTCAAATCAAGGTTTTATTTTCATTTTGTCTACATAAGGTGGATGGTTACCAAGCACTTGTGGCAAGATGTCAAGGTGGCAAATTTGATTTTGGGTTGGTGAATTCAATTGGCTATATGCAAAGTGTTTTGAGCTTTGGAAGTGGCTATGTTAAGTAATATATGTTCATAATCTTGTGACATGAAGCTTTAGTTCATGTGGTTACAATTCTTTGTACACAATAATTTAGAGGGATGGATGGAACACAAGATAAATAGATAGTGACTAAAGTTT
>Ga0209611_10005987_pt1 | contig 20130 bp, 18 predicted proteins | sample S1TSphgellanicum_3_FD_187693 | JGI IMG/M metagenome (GOLD analysis project Ga0209611, IMG submission 187693) | Host-associated microbial communities from peat moss isolated from Minnesota, USA - S1T2_Fc - Sphagnum magellanicum MG (SPAdes) (version 2) | ecosystem: Host-associated > Plants > Peat...
GATTACAGTTAGGTGATTAACGATGGGGCTCACATTTACACCCAGCCTAATGGTCCTTTTGCCTTAGAACCAAAGTGTTCATCCATGGTGGATCTATAACAAATAGTTTTATGATGTTATCTGGCTTAGGGGGACCTCAGCGCCAAATAGGGGGGCAGATTGGATGTGGTGTGCCATTTAGGTATTTTTATGTTATTTTTTGTGAGTATGGTGATAGTGATGGTTATAGGTGCCAACATAGGAGTGCACGACAACTGTTGGGTGCATTAGTTTTGTTGCTCAGTTAGGTCTTAGTTAATTAAGGATAAATTGGATTAGTTAAACTAATTAGTTAATTTCAAATTGGTTCATGTGTGAATAGGGTTTGGGATATTTTTCATGGGATATAATTCCAATTGTGTGACCTCAAATCACTTTTGGCAATTAAGATTCCAAAACATAATTTTTGATTTGCAATTTTCTTTGTTATGCAAATGTTTTGGTTTTCTATGTTTTGGGCTTAAATTCTTGTTTTGTTGCAAGTGAGTTAGTCTTTTGGTTTGGACGTGGTGTGCCATTTAGGGTATTTTTATGTTATGTGTTGTGAGTGTGACGACAATGATGGTTACAGGCGGCAACGACATAAGAATGCATGACAAGGTCAACCCACATGTTTGTAACATATGTCCAAATCAACTATTGAATTCCTTTTTCAAAGTCAGGGAGGTGTAGGATTTTCTAATACTACACATAGTCCTTGGCTCCTTTGATAATGATTTCACCCCCTAAGTAAGCCTTAAATACCATGAGTAACCTAGGTAACCCTTAAGTAGGCCCATAAATACCCTAGTTAATCTAAACAACCCCTAGGTAGCCTATATGTAACCTACTTATTCTAGGTAGCACCTAGGTACATTCATGGTAACTTAGTTAGTATAAACAACCTTTAAATACACCCATAGGTAACCTAATTAATCTAGATATAATGTTAAGAGTTGTTGAATATAAAAAAAGGATGTTGACAACACAAAAAGTGGGGCCAATCAAGGTCCACTTATCCCACCTAAGAAAAAGATCAGAAAAATCTTCAAATAAACCATTAAAACCCAAGTATTTATTGATACTCATCCTTTTATATATTGTCTTTTCAATTGCTTTCAATATTTGTATAAACTATATTAAAAGAACAAACATAATTGTAATCAAATTCCTTAATAATATTAGGTATGTAATCATTTTCAACTTTAAATAAACCACCCACAAAAAAAATGTAACATCTAATTCCACTAATCCAACACTCAAAGACAATTTCACATTGGTTTCATTTAAAAAATCAATGGGTTTAAAACAATAAGAAACAAAATGTAAACATGGTTAGTTTTAGTATATATTTGACCATAAATAGGACTAATTTCATACATGATTGATTTCAAAATGATTCATTTGGTACCAAAATGATTAGTGCATGAATAAAGTTTAGTTATATTATGGAACCAATGATTAAATGATGTAAGTTGTACCTCATGGCACTATACTTGTGTTATATCACTTGTGGAACTTATTATTTGGGGTTTTTCATGTCACCAAACCTAGGGTGTTGGTCATGCTCATAACTATTATAGTCAAACCACCTTAGTAACATTGTAAAATAGATATAAATGACATAACATAATAATACACAAAAGGAATAGGTATTTTAAAAATACTATTTTGGCAAAAACTAACTCAAAACTAATCATTACTAGATGTTATTATCTATTGCAAAGGTTTTTAAAATAACCAATGAATTCATTTTATATGCTTTTGATTTAGTTGGAATTCTATAAACACATATATATTTAAACATTCAATTTGTTTATGATTAGTGTAATTTATAAGTCAACAGTTATAATATATGATTTCCACACTATTTTAATTTCGTATATTTTGATATTGTTGTATATTCATGGTTAATTGATTGGGATAAATTATGTTGCTTGCAACAATGTGTACATTTTGGGTACATTAATATTGCATTTTGAATACGCTAAGTGATAGATTTGGGTCATGCAAGTTGACCATTTTAGGTGTAGTATATTTGTTTAGTTATTTGTCAAGAGGACACATAGCAACATGGCAAACCTTGTAAAAGCATCTTAGATGTTCAAGTTGTTTCCAAACATATAATTAAAACATGATAATGTAGATGATGAGAGGTGAAAATTTAGAACTAAAATGGGCTTATTAAAAGGAGTTTGAATACACACAATGAAAGGAATCACCTACAATCATCTATTGAAAAATCTACAACCTCTTGCACCTATATTAGTTCCCATAGGTGGAATAAGCTTTGAATTGATCACATGAGAAGTTGATTTGGTGCACCAATAATTTAAACAAATGATTTTGCTATGTGGAATGAATTATAAGGAGGAGACAAAAATGAAAATGTGACTGAACCTACCTAGTCAAAATCAAGCCAACTAGGCAGGCAAGGTGCAAATGATGCATTTCGATAGTCATGTGGTAGGCCCAAGGATCATGTGACACATGAAACTATAAGTGATGAAGATGCTACTAGAAGATCTACAAGGCAAAGGTTCAAAAATATGAAAAGTAATGAGAATTGGGACAATGAAAACTTAATGTGTGCAATGAATGTTGTGGGAATTAGATTGAAAATTCAAAACACATTTTAAATACATGTTGGGTTCCATTTGCATGTAATTATTCAAACTAAAAAATAGAGGCAAAACAAGAGTCTTGAACAAAGAGGAGGAGGAGGTGTTCATCCAATATGTGAAAAAAATGCAAGGAATTGAACATCCTATCACATTCACACAATTGAAGTTGAAGATTGCTAAGATTACACAAGAATGATCGATTCCCTTCAAGAACATGATTCTAGGATGGGGGTGGGTTCAATGGTTGAAGAAATGCCATTTTGATATGAGCTTGAAGGTTGTTTATGGTTTGGAAGTTGGATCTACAAAAGGATTGTGCTTAACAAATGTGTAGACTTTTTACACAAACCTAACAAAAACATGTAATGCACATGAGTCAAATTAGATTTGGAATTACAATAATTTTGGTGCACAAGTTGGGCAAGGGCATTCATTCTAGATTGAATATGTTCAAAATCTATGGATTTGATCACTCCAAACAAATGAAAATGGCTAAGTGTGTTATCCTACCTCAATGTAATAAGTGAGTCCCTTCCTAACTATTACATATTCAAAGGTAAACAATTCAACACAAGTTTCATTGCAAGATGTGAATTTGAGGCTACAATGGCTATGCAACCCAAAGCTTGGAAGGCCCTCAATTTCAATTGACAAATGGATTTTGCATTTCATTGCATCTATTCAAGCCCATGGTGGCAATCTATGTACATCCAATCACCACCTACTTATCCTAGATGACCACAACTCCTATGGGCTTGAATATATGCTTGAATAAAACAAGGGCAATGGGGTTGAATCTAAGTACCTTGCCATCACATACAAACCATGCATTACAACCTTTGGATGTTGCATGCTGTAAATACTTCAAAACTGCATTTAAACTTGTAGAAATGTATGGACATTGATTAACAAAAGGAAAGGTGTGGGTAATTAGGAGGATTTGGCATCATTAGTTTTCAAAAAAACACTAAATCAATCCAACATTTGCAAGGATTTCAAGACCAATGGAATCTAGCCCCTTAATGTAGATGCGATGGTAGGAAAGATATGGTGCAACAAGCAGTTTGTGGAGCTAAACTAAATGTTTATTGAAGGCTTCAAATTTAAGGCTTGCACAGCCAAGGGCACATTCTACTTCCTAGTGAGCCACTAGGATAAGGCTGGTCCTTAACCAAGCATTAGGGACAAATTAGCTGACAGAATGCAACCTAGCGATGCTTCTCCGTGTGTAAAGGCCTCTAGAGTTGCCCTCTTTCTTTCCAAGCGCAGAAACAACACCGAGCAATGTAGAATATGCACTTGACAAGAAAGTGAAACATTTTGCACTATAACTTACCTTTTAATGGGCAGAAAAGGCAAGTAAAATCACTTAAGTTCTTCTGATTCATGGCAGGTGATGAGACAGACTCCTTGACCCATGAATAAAGTGCTAATCCAAATTTAGAAGGTAATAATCACGACGATAATTTTTACATCATTATTTGGGGTAAATAACCCAGTACAAAGTATGTGTTAGTAATGTATTTTGACTGGTCTTTTGTTGTAGCTTTCTGTCTTGGAAATATTTCCTCATGGATCTTGACAATTTGCTAATGGTCTAGAGGTCAGAAAACACCCTAATCTCAACTCCCCCTGATAAATTAGGGTTTCCACAGGATTATGAAGACCTGCTCCAATTTTTTTAGTGCAGTTGGAGGGCATGTTACCCCGCATATTTTTTCCTTCATTTTTTGGGTCACAATGCAAAAAACAAAGTGCCCACTCTGGCAGGTGTTCCATTTTTTGAAACACACCCCAACCCCTCTTCTCTTTTGGGTCCTGTGCTACTGAGCTCATTAGGTATCACAGAAAAAAATGGAGCAGATCTTTATACTCAATAAAGCCATTAGCCATGGCCATTATATGAATCAAGCTCATGTTCGGCTCCACCTCTCATGGGGCCTTGCTATGGTGAAACATGCAGTCTTAGGGTTTACTCTACACAAAGATTCCTAATCCCCACCAGATTGACCGAACGAGCACCAACACCCACTAGCACAACCATGGAGGATAATGACATGTTGACAAGAGAAACACTTTGTCATTGTATGCCTATCCCATAGCTAACCACCAGTAGTCAGCTACGTATCAACAATTACATTCTATAGTCACATGTCTACAATCCAGCTAACTGGAAATGGTATGTGTTGTTTGCCCAGTTTGTGTAGGGTAATGCCCAGGGCTGCAGGCATTACCAGAATAAGGGCCTGTGTGAGGCGGAGCTGAGGTGGGCCCAATTCCAGTAATGCCCACCGCCAAGGGCATACAAGGTGTAAAAATCATGTGCCTTTAAAAAAAAAGTGGCAGGCTTTACAAAAATGTAATGCCCATGGAGATGGGTAATCATGCCATGTAAGGCACTCTTCAAGTACAATAAAAAAAAACCAGCACAAGCTCTCTGCTGTGATGGAAAGCTTTCTGCAACACAATCTACCACCAGCTAAGTCTAGAATTATATGTGTCAATTTCACTTTGGCACAATGATTCCCACACTCCCCACAACTGTGCAAGTTCAGACCCAAACAGACACTTTGCAACAAGAATATCTAGGCACTGCGTTACATGATCTGATGCAACCCAGTAAGAGGAAATGACCTGAACATGGGCCATCATCATCTTTGAAAATTCAAAACCCCTAAAACCCATTTTTGCAGGCAGCCTTGAGAAGAACCTTATCAGTAATCCCCTTAATCTCAAGCTTGTCTTGCCAACCTTGCATCCAATTTTCCAGCACTGAAATTGGCTCCGAGCCTGGGCAATGTATTTGTTCAAATAAAGCTTGAGAAGCTTCAAGAGTTCTTCCACTCACAGTAGTGGAAACTCCAGAACTTCGTGCACATGGTGGTTCAAATCACTTCACCAGTTTGTGGCCAGCACTAAGAAAATGTCTGGTGATAATTGATCACTGGTAGTGAGATAGAGCAATGCATCCAATGCACTCCAGTGGACCTCACTCATGATTGTTTCCCAACTATTGAGTTTTCTGTCACGGCAAGGCTTAGTCATGATGTGGGCTAGCTCAACAAAACCTAAAAGAGAAGGAGAAGAAGACCAAGGAAACCATGAAGAACGAGGAACCCAAAAAAGAGAAAGAAAGAAAAACCCCCAAACTAGAACATGGAGAGCAAACAAACTGTAACTAATTTGTTCACAAGCACTGGGAGTACTGATATGCAAAAAAGGATGAGAGACACATTCACAAAAAGCTCTTCGCACTCTGCATTGCCTCTGTCTGCTCAAAACCCAACAGCAGGAGAGCACCCAGGCAGCTCCTGCAGATTCTGCTATTGATTGCAGCAACCCAATGGATACCCCATAGCAGAATCTGCAGGAGTTCAATAAATGAAATGTGTCCATACGTCCAATTTACGAAACTGGATCAAACACACAGAGTTTGTTAGAACCATGTTCATTACTCTAATGCTTCCCAAGTAGAAGAACAAAATCTAAATTGAAGTGTCAAACAAGTAGGTGTAGCTGCTGCTACAAATTGGCACTTACTGCACTTCAAAACTAGTTGCAGAACTGGAATCAAGCTGATTTAGCTGGTAATTAAAAAGAGGAATCAAGGAGGTGTAGCTGGTTTGGGTTGGCACTTCGTCCACTTCAACTTGTTGGTGCAGATCTAGAATCAACCTGGCTTAGGTAATTTTGTAGAGGGGATAAAGGAGGTGGTTTAGTTGAGACAAGTACTAATTTGCACTTGGAATCCGCTTTAAAATGTAGGTGCAGATCTAGAATCAAGCTGATTTAGGTGATTAAGGAATAGGATTAAGGAATACTTAAGGAGCACTTAATTAGTACCAGTGGATTTCTCAGTGTCCAGAGCAGGTAGCTCGGAGTTACAGAAATCAGCAGGAGCCGCACACACAGGTGAGTCAAGATTGCCAGAAAGATCGGGGTCACAGAAATCAGAACGAGAGAGAGAGAGAGAGAGAGAGAGAGAGAGAGAGAGAGAGAGAGAGAGAGAGAGAGAGAGAGAGAGAGAGGTGTCAAGAGATCCGGAGCATTGTTGCTCAGACACTGTAACATGATTTCTGCAATGGCAGCCAACGGCGCCCTCAGATGTCCAGACATAATATATTGTTCCTCATCATTGCAAATCTCCACGGATCCTTCGTTAATTTTCTTCCTTGACAGAAGCAAAGAAAGAAAACCCCCCAAAAAAGAAAAGAGAGAGAGAGAGAGAGTCCAGGCGACAGTCGTCAGTAGAGGTCAAAACCGCGAAGCAAGAAAACGAACTAACCTCAGGTGTGAAGGTGCCAAATATCATCGCAGTTGAGCTGAGGCTCCTGGCCAAGCTGTGCACTAGTCTCCTTCAGCCACCATGGTCACTCCAAACATAAGAAATCAGACGAGAATAGTGTACAGCTTTGCCATGAGCTCCAGAGACCTTGCGGGACTCTCTCCTGAGTAGGACCATCGCAAGGATCATGTAGTGACTCTTGGAGATGCCACTATCCACCCACAAAATACGCTCACGTTGCGTAAGTTGCGGAAGTCTGAAGACATCCAAACGGGGAGAGACAGAGAGACAACCAAACACCTCATTGTCAAAATTCGAGATCTGTAGTGCAGAATTTTAGAAAGGAATCGACTGAGGTTGCTAGCCCTAATGCTGAGAAACCCTAACCCTAAGCCTTATGACCGCCCCTGTCAATGGCGCGTACAACCTTCCAAGTTTCTGTCGATTTACTGCGCAATAGCCCAGTCGGCTTTGAAAACAGGTCAATTGTAGCAGTGCTAAAAACTGTGCGACAAATGCAAATGTGCCTCAAATGGTCGGTACCACCAGAGAACGCCTCACCGTCCGATATTAAATGTGTCACTTTTTTTACATCTTCTTATAAATTTTATTTTGCAGCCATAAAGAACTGCCTAGATTTTTGCTTCGTATTTTCAGCTCCCTTACCTGCCTGAAGAAACCTGTTTTCAGCAAGCGGGATCTTCTACTGTGAAGGTACTAGCCAGGCTGTACTGGGATCTTCTGACCAGCGGAAGGTACCAGCCAGCCTGTCACTATTTCTAAAAGGTCAAAAAATCCCAGCTCTGCTTTACGTCGGAATTGGACCGGAGTACAGGCCCTTCCGTGATTTTCGACCTGTTCCCTCGGCCTACGGGCCTCGGGCGCAGATCTCAAATCACGGAAGGGCTCATGCCCTTCTCCTATACAAAGTGGCTAGAGGACAGAGAATAGATATATATTATTTAGAATCCTGACTAGTTCTGGCTACCAAAAGGAACTCATTGTCTAGATATGGCGACAGATGACATTTTTCCCTCAAAATATGGTAACTTTTTTCATTTTTTCCTAAAAGGAACCTTTCTACACTTTGCACTGGTTTCTTTTCTATCGCCACAATGTGAAAATTCACTCCAAAAAATCAATGCTCTTTTAAAAACGTTTGTGATGTGGCTACAGTGGCAAGCATTATGTGATGCAGCTAGGACAATTTAACAAAATTTGGCTATAAATGAGGTACCACATTAAGAAAATTTAAACATCCTTCTAAATTTTTTGCTACCTACTTGAACAAACTATATATAAATCAAGTGATTTTAAGATTTTTGGAGATTTACTAAATTGTCTGATTTTTCAACAGCTCCAGTAAAGACCCGCATGATGCGGAGCTGAGCGGGGGTCTCAATTCTGATAAATTCCATGGCTGAGGGTTGTACTGAGCATAGAGACCTCCATTAATTTTTAAAAAAAACATTTTCCACATGATACCTGAAAAATATCATAGGAAAAAATAAAATAAAATTAGGGGACATTTCAAAAATTAATATGTCTGGAACAAAAGAAAAAATACACGTTGTCAGTTGCTCTCCAATTACACTAAAAGTATCAGGGTAAGCCTTTAGGTGTAAGGTATCGAAATTGATCCCAGTTCAGCAGGTAGACAATATGAGGAAAAGAGAGGGCCAGTATGAAAGGTTTTTGGAGGAGCTGGAGAAGGATCTTTAAAGAGATGCAGTCTATCGGGAGAAATCAGAGGTTGGTTCTACGACTGGTGGAGAAGAACCACCATCAGTGCCACTTGAAGAGTTACTTGCAGACCTCAGACTGGAAGAGTCTAGCAGGGTCTGAATTTGATAAGGACATGGATTACTCTTAGAGCTCTTCCTTCTCTAAAACATGCTCCCTTTATGTGAGAGCAGCAGAAGCAGTTAATGCCTCCCCCCCCCAATTGTTGAAGGCCTGACTGGAGAAATTGAGATCACCTCTGTGAACTAGGTGATTGGGTAGCATGTCGAACATGGTATGCATGGTATGCACTTGACAGACATTGAGACTACTGGCAGTTGGAAACAGTGTTCCTCAAGTAGAGTGGACAGAGAAAGGTTCTTTCTTCCTATGGTCCTCTCTTTTGCCTCGACTTTCTCTGCCATTGAAGCCTTAAAATTTTCTTCAGGATACTGGATAGGATGAGATCCAACACTTTGCTTTGCCTGATTTATTTATTGGAGCCCAGCCATTCAGGTACCTCCCATTGAAGCAAGTTCAATGCCCCATTATGCACTGTGGATATACTTGCTGATTTATCTGTTGAAGGGCTGAACCCTGTTGCCCACTTACATGACCTGTGACTTTCTTCGGAAGTTTTCCAAACCACATCAAGTACTTCCTTCTCTTACAGTCTGATGAGTTATGAGTGTGGTTTTGAATACAGTGGCATGCCCTTGTGTAACTGTGGATGCTTATTTGGGTTGTTGATGGTAGATACAACAAAAAAGCAAAGTGATGGCACGTCAAAGGTGTAACCTTGCTACACAAATAAGTTATGCAAAGTCTCAACTGGTTGGAGTATCATGCAGGCCTTTGTGACATCTAGTTGTAGAATCGGTGATTCAAGTAAATCTAGTTGTGATCTGCAGACAGAGTGAGACACACCTCTGATTACTATAGTGCCATGTCTTCATGGCTGTCTTCAAAATGTGCCTGGTTGGCAGTTTCCATCAAGAATGTTCAAAAAGGGAAACCATGAAACTCAACAGCTTGGCATGTAATTTCCATTAAACAGACCACCAACTTAAGCAAGGATTTGGTTTGTTAAATAATGCCCAGTACTTAATCCTTTTTTGATGACTTGTTGATGAGAGATTTGTGTATATGGGGGATCACACCACCTCCAGCAATTGTACCCTTGATCAATGTGTCAAGCTCTTCATCTCCACGAATTGCTAGCTGCAGATGCCGTGGTGTGATACGCTTCACCTTTAGATCTTTGCTGGCATTCCCAGCCAGCTCTAATACCTCAGCTGTCAGGTATTCCAGTATGGCTGCTGAGTAAACTGCCGCAGTTGCTCCCACTCTCCCATTAGCTGCCACACGGACTTTCAGCAATCGGTGGATGCGACCCACTGGAAACTGCACCAAGATACCACACAAAGATTAGGTGAACCATCCTAAAACCACACAAACTGATGGTCTGCAAGGCCTCATGCCAATAAATCAGAGTTCAAACATGTCCTGCTTGTTTAAGACGTAAAAACTCAGTGAGCTTGGCAATCCAGCTTCTGGCTGCAAAAAAACTGCCTGATTTGGCCCTAGTTGCAAAATGATAACAAAAATATCATTCATAAGAATAGAGAAATCTCCATTCTCAAATTGGCTAAATTGATGAAGAAAAAACAGCAAGGTTAACACTTCCTCAAACTGATAACAAAAAGCATGTGTTGCTCCTCACAATTGGCTAAGGTCTTTAGAATGTTCAATCTACATGAACCACACTCCATGGGAAATGATGAGATTCATTTTGTGCACATTTCTGGGCACCATCCTAAGATATGTCAGCCATAAGTCCCTGAAAATGTACTGACCTTCACCCTCATCAGGGAAGTTTGTGAGGCTCTAAACCTTAGAAGCCTCAGGCTATTTCCCCAGTCTCACATTCTAACAGTGTCGCATAAGTACTGTTCAACTCTGCAGTTTATCCGACAGTTCTCAAGACACACATTGAGCACTCTTCTGGCACCCAATATGAACAACCGTTCCAGATTTGCACTTCACACCACTAGTTACAGAAAACTGGGGTCCAACCACATTTAATCTGAGACTAATGCTTTTAGCTTCTATTGTAGAAAAGATGATTATCAGAAATCTCTCAGTAGAGTGCCCCATCACAAACTCAACTAATTGCTCTTTATTCACATGAATGATGTTCAAACGAGGGGGAAAGCAGAGAACATACCTGCAGACCAGCACGGGAGGACCTCGAAATGGGTTTCTTCTTATTACTCTTGTCGTCAACTTCTGTCGACTTGCCCATCAGCAGCCCCTTGGCGCCCTTCCCCGCCTGGTTCCCTACCACCACCATCTTGTCACCTTACAGTCTTGCAGAAGAATCAGGACCCTGCTGCACACAGAGAGACGCACTACACACACGTCAGTACTGCAGAAAAAGAAAAACCAGAAAACGCTCGTTATCAGCAAGAAGTTAGAACATCTTTCAAACTCCTCGTCAAATTTGACTACAAACCTTTCAACCTCAAACAGTCGTACATGGTTCAAAGTATTTCCCGTATTGCACCGCTAAAGTCTACGGACTAATGGGGGAAGCAACATCAATGATGTTATGCAAGGCTAAACGTGTCAAGTTCAATTGGAGCGTAATAGAGTGGCTGTAACAACATGATAAGCACTAAAAGTACTTGCACAAACACACAGCTGGAGGCGACAGAGAGACGCTGATTCCAGACCCGTTTGGACTTATTGAATTTGTGGAAACTGGGGAGCACATAAGAGCATTGCTCGCAAACTTGCAGTCCGCCTAAGACAATTCATGTACGCAAAAAGACAAGGGAGATAGTCGATGACATTGGACCCAAAAAATAAGCACAATCAAGAGAGATAAAAACACAATCCAAACACACAACGCGTTCTCAGTTCGAAACAACAACAATGTGTCTCAATCTTGGACCAGTTTAGTCCGAATGCAGTCTTAAAGGACGAAAATGAACGATGAAAAAGACATACCCCGACGGCTTGAAGGAAGCAGCCACCGTGCACACATACAATCAATAATTAGACTAGATTACAAAACCAGAAACAACAAGCGAGAACGGCAATCCCGAGTAGGTATACTGCAGCTTAAGACTTTCGTACGACAGAGAAAATGCGCGGGAAAAACGTCCGCTCGCTCGAGAAGCCGGGTGGCTCGCTTCCAATCCAAAAAAAAGAAAACCCCGAAGCTAGACAAGAATTAGCAAATAGATATAATGAGTACTACTCAACAAAACAAACAACCACTTGCATAGCGGAGAAAACATACACACGGATTGAAGATCAACAACGGAAAGCCTAGCAATTAGGGAGATCCTGGGGGAAGAATAGAAACAAACCACAAAGCAAAAAAGAACAGAGAAGAGCAGGCAAGGAGGAATTGGACGCGGAGAGCAAAATGTTGATTGATGCATTGTGGGAAACGGGCAATATCTGATAAATGGCACATTTGTCGTCTAATACGTGCCACTCGACACAGCTCTGATTGTGGAGATCATTCAACAATCTTCAGATTGAGAGTTAGCGAGAGACCATAGCCTTCTCTTCTCACAAGGCTTTCAGTTGGAAACGTCGAGCATATGCATGCCTCAAAATCGACATCTGATCTTCAGCTGAGGTGGTGTCAAGGAGACCAGTGACACCAGAATTCGTTTGAAAGCTTTAATTGGCAAACTGATTTCATGAAATTGATTCTGCATTTGAACTTGTAAGCAAAATCATGAGATTTCCAAGGCAATAGTACCCAAAAATTGGAGAATTGAATTACCAATCTCCTTCTTACTAATTAGGTACTATTCCTACCATCAAATTGCCATTATTTATTGTAATACAAAGTTTGCACCTTGTGTACTTATTCTTGACAGTCAAAATTCTGGAATAATAGAAATAGGGCTGTCCAACCCCTTTTGTTTATATATATATATATATTGGCAGAAAATGTCCATTGCTTGTGGTGGGTATGGTACTAACTAGTACATATATTTGTTCATTTATGTTATGTTGTTGTGGACCTCTCCTTGTACTCTATGTTTGAAATCATTTCTGCATCTTTTTGGGAGATCCTCAACCTGTTAGTATGATGTTGGAGCCTATACTTTTCTTTTGTAATTTCTTTTTCCGTTCAGTCTTGCCATTTTCCACCCCCACCACCACTTTGCCTCACCCCCATTTGATTGTACTAATTCTCTCATATAGTGACACTTTTGGTGCGTGGACGTAAGCACCCTTGTTGCTTGATTTTCTTCCCTTGATTTGCTCTCTTTTGTCTCTTCATGTTTTTCAAGGGAACAGTTATCTATCAGGGCCCAGTTCTATGATATGAAATTGGTGATAGAAGGAAGAGTAACAAAAGCATTCCTTCTTCCCTTGCTCACCACCGTCACCAATGCTACCACCAATTAGCATAAGCACCAGTAGATGGGTAATTGGCTTCAGTTTAATTGTTGCTGGAAGAGCATAGTGTTCAGACCTTATTGATAATATGTTGTTGCTAGAGTTTTGTTGCAACTTAGTCATATTCAATGGTACAATTTTTGTGCACATTGTTAGGGTGATGATGATGGTGGAACTTTGGGTGCAATTGAATACCTTGTGAAGTGCAAGCTCTATATACTAGTTGGTGGTAGGAATGTGTCCATGAGAGGGGTGGAAAAACAAGAGCTAAAGAGGAAGGGGAGCAATTTTGGTGGATCAAGAATATTTCTTGTATGAATAATGAAATTATGATTTATGTTTATGATCGACTGGACAAGTGAGGGCAAAGTAAAGGGGCAAGTATGATGGCATAGGAATGAACAAGGTTTGTTTGGAGAAAATGATGTATGAGCTTGGTAATGAGATAGAGTTTGATTTATAGGAAGAAATGTAGATAGAGACAATTTGTCACACTTCCAAGCTAGAGAACAACCTTTGCAGACAACAATTGCAGATATTCTTCATAAACAAAGGGACTAAAAAAAGGTGTAACATCACAATGAAAATTGTACAAGAAATAAATATTCATACATGATGTTATTTGAAAGTCATAATAATCATAGTGCAATTTGTGTTAAATGAAAAATAAAAGTATTTAGATATTCAAATTGAAATATCGTTATATTGAATTTTAGTCTAAGTTTTAAGGACTTTTGAAATTAAATAATTGTTGTTTTAGATAATATTCACTTTGCAAAAAACCCTTCAATTGGGTAAATACAAAATTTTCAACATTGAAAGAAGTAGGGCATTAGGAAAATGTTATTTACACTCAATTCACACATTGTTGAGAAAAAAATGTAATTTGATTTTCTTAACATTGTCTAGATTTTTCAATATATGTTTGAATCATAAGAATCAATTATCACATGTAAATGAGGTACAATATAACAACATGGCCTATGTCATTGGCCATGTGTGAACTTGTTGCCAACTAATTGAATTTGAATTTTGTATTTTTATCAAGTTTCCAATGACAAATATTACTCAAAATTCAATATCTCTCCCATTTAGCTCTAAAAATTATGAAATCTTTCCATAAAATTGTACTCATTGAAAAATTTTCATCAATATCAAAAGTGTGCCCCAATCTCCCTAAAAACTTTTTGTTCTATTTTATTAAGTTTCTAATGAAAATTTTGTCAATATTTAATAACTCTTGCATTGTACATCTAAACATTATAAAACCATTTCAATGCACCCCTATTCATTAATAGATTTCCAGCAATACCAAGACTACAAATTGCCTTCATTTATTTTTGTGTGGCATGTACCATTGGCCCAAGTGTAAATTCGAAATCCAAATTTCTCCTTCCAAATCTAGATGCTGTAATTTAGTTGAATTTCCAATGACAAAAATTACTCCAAATTCAATATTCCCATACCTGAGAACTAAAATTTATGAGATCCTACTTGTTTAGAACTTTTCAACAATACAAAGAGTACAACTGAATTTTCTTTAAAATTTTATTTTTAAATTTGCTGAATTTTTTTGATAAAATTGTTCAATATTCATTGGCTTTCACACCTAAGTGTTGTGTTGAAAATAATCCCTAGGTGTGAGGTGTGAAGCTTGAAAGACAATGTAATGATGCTTGAGATTTTATATTAAGCTAATGTTCTAAATAAAAACATTGAAAACAAAAATTTACTACACATTTCCCCCCAATTTAAACGAACAATGCAAACGTTTACAAAACCACTTCAATGCACCCATACTCATTGAGGCCTTTCGAACAATACCAATGGTGTATTAATGGGGTCATCATAATTCGGGAGATCTCAATGTGACAAACAAACCCAAAAAACAAATTACCTTCATGAATAGCTAAATGTATAGAGCAACTTTGTAACTTGCAATAAGAAAATGAACCATGAACCATGCATATATTCAATATTGTGGTATATGGCTTAATGATTTTTCATTATGCATAAAAAAAATGCACATTTTAAAAATGAATATTTATTCATCAATAACAATCACATAACGAATGAAGTACTAAAGTAATGCCCCACATAAATAAAACCCTTGTTGCTTGACAATTCATGCAAGAATTTCAAATAGACAAAAAATAATTTGCATGAGAGTTTTACATGGAAGCTTGTCCCCATGATTGTTTTACTAATCTATTAGTAGCCCTTACTACCATGGAATTTTTTTATTTGTTTTAGTTTGACTTCCCAAGTTATCCATCTATTGTGACTACAAAAAGTGCTTTCATTTTTCATTTCAATTGGCTTTCTTTGCAAGCCTTGTCCACAAGTTCTTAATTTGATGTATCATGTGTTTGTTTTCTTTTCAAATTTACAGGAGTGTTGGCATCTTACCCCAAAAAAAGTTCCATGTACAACTATTTATAAAAGGACAAAAATATGTGCTTCAATTGTGAACACATCAATTCCTTCATTACTCACGTTTCCATAGTAACAAATATACATGTGCTTATGGTGCTTACGGATAAACTAAATGAAGATTCTTGAGTGGGTAGTGGTGTTTTTTTTAAAGGTTGCAATGCCCATCACCTTGCAAAAAGGTCCTATGTGAAAGGCCAAAAATGTGGGGCCTTGCAAAAACAAATGCCAACTCATAAAAGAACCTTGCAAATGAAAGCCAACAATTAAAAATTAAGGGCTAATACATTCACTATACTATCATACATTATGTAGTGGTGGTTGGCTATTGCAAACCAATTAGGAGCCATAGAATTTAGTTAATATAATGGTGGGTTGTGGCAATTTAGGTAGGACCTATACTAATCAATTGATCTTAATAAGACTTAGATGGACAATAGAGCTTGTTTCACACTATACAAAAAAGAAAGGTTTGCTTGTTGATCTTAGCTAGTTCACCTCCTTATAAGAAGCAATAGGGGTTTTGGCTATAGTTGATTTTTCATTGACATTGAAATCAAATATCATTAAAAACCCAATTTGTAAATTCTTATTTGGAGCTTGTTGGTGAATGATTCCTTCCTTTTTGTAAAGATATAATTTAAAAAAAATTCTAGCTTATTGGCAACTTAACAATTGTAGCAAACAAATTTTCTTTTAAAAAAAGATTCCTAAGTCATGATTTATAATGATGAAAAAATTATTACGCATTTGTTTCAATGTTGACTAGGTACATTTTGATTTTGAATTTGTTTTTACCCATGATGGTTGATTTTTTGGGGGACCTCATAATAGCCTTGGGGTATAAGTACCACCAAGACACCAAGTTTCTTTATGCACACAACCAAAAAGACATTGAACATTCTTGTATTGCTATTCAATTATTATATTTTACTCCCAAGTCCCTTGTTAGACCTAAAAGGGATCCAATTATGTCAAATTGCGGAAGTAGTTTGGGACTTGGAACCGTTTCCAACTTCCAGCACTAAAAGGGGGTAGAGGGGGCGTGCTGAAAGCTCTGGGATTAGACTAGGAAGAGGGACAAGTTTACTCAATTACGCGGTCCTGCATCCAAGTCCAACCCACAAATGGGTTAAAATTCATTCTGCACCTTTTTGGTGTTGGGACAAGCCACGGGCTAACTTGGACTCACTTGACTCACCACGGCCCGGACTCGGGGGAAGCCACCACCTTCCCCCATATAGTATTCTCTGCGATTCTCCGCCACACCTACATCCAAATGACTCTTTTTCCTGGGACTCCCAAAGTGTAGTTTCGAAACTGTCCCGGTTTGGACTCCTGGGACTTTGGACGCTCATAACTCTTCGCCCCGAACTCGGATAGGGACGAGGTCTGAACCAAAGTTGTAGGTCTCGTCGAGAGTTTTCCAATGGTGTATCGCACTTCACCTACACACACTGGAATCAGGTCGATTCCTGACTTTTAGTGGTCGGGAGTCAAATTACCAGTTTGACTCCTGGCCTTTCTTTCGACCATAACTTATGTTGAAAATGTCCAAATGGCTCATGCGAGGCCATTTTGGACATCTACACTTTAAGACCTTTCCAACGGTATCAAAAACGCCCCAATGCGAGGTGTTTTGACCCTTGCAATCACGCTCTGAATTTTTGGGAGTCCCAAAGGACTACCAAGTCCCATTTTCGGGAGTGTGAGTGGCGACCTCACAACTCCCTCAAAGTGGGGTTGCGACACAAAAAAATTGGGAATCCAAATGTCTCCTATTTTAAGTATATTACTCTACCTCTCACGAAGTGGAGATGAAACTAAATGCAAGGTATGAGGTGAAGTGATATTGCTTTTGTAGATTTAAGGTCGATTCCCATCCCCCTTCTCCATTTTTTATTTTTACCCAAACTTGGGTGCATGTGTAAAAACCATTGTGAGCTATCTCTCCTATAACATCCTCGATCTAAATTTCATTAAGGTTCATCCCCACAAGTAACACGACGTCAGATCCCAACAAACACAAAATTGGGTTTCTTATTTGAGGTCCAACCTAGCTTTTTAATTAATCAAACTTAATGACTAACTATTGTTCATGAATTTCTTATGTGACAACATTTATCTTAATCTCATCTCCACTAGATGATGACATACTGTCCTATTGCCATCATATTTTAACTACATATGAGTTCAACCAATGTCATAGAACAACCTATTCTGATACCAAAAGAAGGGTGTACAAAAAAAACACTCTTGTGTAAAAATAGCTCATGGTAGAAACACCATTCTTGGAAATCCAAAGACCATTTGTTCTAGCAAATTACATGATTGAGGTTACAGACCCAATGTTGTCAAAATTCCTTTACTGTTGCATACTAGTTTGTTGTAACAAAATTTAATGTTCTATGTGTCCATTGTCAATTGGTACACACATGGTGCTTACTTCCTAACTTGATATAATAACAACTAACTATTTGGACCAGAAGCAAAACCATACATAGATGTTCAAAAATCTAAATCTATTGAGGTATAACTTGAGGTCAGAACCTTCAATGTTTGGTTAGTCCATGTGAGCTACTAACCCATCTCAAACAAATGCAACAATATTGCAAAGAAACATTGCGATCTGTAACTAAAAAACCTTAATCACAAAGACTCTTGAACTTTAACTTAGTGTTTAAATCCAAGTACTAGTGATATACACCAAGTTCACTAAAACCACTTAAGGATGATAGATTTGGATTACAAGTATGTTTTTATTAACTTCCTAATCTTGTTTTCATTTCTTTCATTTTGCCCAAGTGAAGGACACCCCAATTGAAGCTTTTGTGTTCACTCAAATACTTGACTTATGACATGGATTAAAAATAATTCAGCAAGTACTTATAGCATTTAATGCAAGTGCATATTGATCTTCTACATGCCCCTTTAACTACAACTCAAACTTCCTCCCCTTTTGTCATCAATCCTCAACATCAACCCCTTATAAAAAACATTTTCACAAACAATACATCGCTTGCCATAGTGTAGTTATGGGCACAGTGGAAACCAAATACAACAACTACCAATTTAAACAAGAAAAGCCACTATCTTTTGATATTGACTATGTAAGAAGAAAAACATGCCTTCATTCTTTCGAATTCCCCTTCTTATCCTTCCTTGCACCATCCAAAATTGCAAGCCTTCTTTCAATGTCGCACCCTCTTCCATCCATAGCTTTGTTTCAATGAGCTTTATATAATACACAAACAAACAAATTCTTCTACCCATCCTCATAAGTTTTCTTGAAGTTGTTATTGTTGTAGCTATCCTAAAAAAACAAACATTGACAAAATAATTTTTGCTATTAACATGTAGAAAGTTGACAACCACTAAAATTAAAAAAATAACCCTAAGGACTTACTATGTTCACACTAGAATCTTATCCATTTCACTTCCTTTTAAGTCACACCATAATCATGTATAATATCTATGTAAGGAGTGATGCCCCTACACACATTCAACACGTTAAAGAAATACAATTGCATTCAAACTTCCCATTGCCTACATAGACAGAAAATAACCAACCATGCGTGACCATACAAACTTTTATTTCACATAAATTTAAATGTGTAGTGTGCATTGACCCTAACATGACTTCTTTTTTCTTAAAAATCAATGCAAGCCCAACAGAGTTGTGTGAATTTTGACGAACAAGACAATCATTGATATATAATTTAACCATTGGTGAACCGGCAGGTTCACTGGTTCCAAAAAGTCTTAAAAAAAACAAACCAAAAAATCAGCCCCCTTCCTCCCCCGTCCCAAATGGAAATGGAAGTTGGATTACCACCTTGTCTGATTGGCTGTTAGGATTTAGACTAGATATCTATGGTTTTCTCTTACACTGAAATCTCACAACCATAGATACCTAAATAGACTAGTTATTAGTTTGAGTTAGGTTTAGGTTTAGGGTTGAACTGGGTCCTAAACCGAGGGAAGCTCCAAAGTTTTGCGGAAAGTCTTCAGAACCATAGGTTCTATGAATGCAAAAAACTGTTCTCAAGTAGCACTTGAGGATCTTGGGTCTAGGTTTCCTTCAAAATCAAGAACTGGATAACACTAGTTTCTACTCCTTATTCATGCTACAAATTTCGAACACATATATAGTGGTGAGAATATCATGCCAATAAATGTAGCCACCATTTCAACAAACAAAATAAGTCTTCACATTTAGGGACCAGCCCATAAGTGGCTAATCCTGCTATTTTAGGCAAATAGTGGTGCAGTTGTCTCGGAAATAATCACAAGCCTACTGCAACACCTTGGCGGCTTTGAAACTAATTATATTATTTTCAAAAGAATATTTTTTCAAGAAAAAATATCTGTGGAGTAAAGTTAGTTATTTTTCAATATTCTGAAATATTTTATTTTCTAACATGAAATCTTCAAAATGAAATGATTATTTGCCACTGAAATGTTGAAAATGCCATGGTACTACAGTTATCAAATCACACAATTTTGGGTGGCCCTATTCTCTCTCTATTAAGTTACTGGCTAGAAAATTCCTATCACTAGTGTTGTCCTCAACTAGCACAAATGAAAGGAACCTGCAATAAAATGGATGAAACAAGT
>Ga0209611_10005988_pt1 | contig 20130 bp, 20 predicted proteins | sample S1TSphgellanicum_3_FD_187693 | JGI IMG/M metagenome (GOLD analysis project Ga0209611, IMG submission 187693) | Host-associated microbial communities from peat moss isolated from Minnesota, USA - S1T2_Fc - Sphagnum magellanicum MG (SPAdes) (version 2) | ecosystem: Host-associated > Plants > Peat...
TCAGGAGGAGCCTGAGGTTTGCCACAAGGTGTGCTGTTGCTTTTCCACTTCTCTTTTATTGGACTCTCTGCCAATGCTGCAGCCTCATTCGCACAAGCAATAGGTGCTAGTTCTTCTTCTACCTTGGCTGTTTCCCGTTTCTGTGCCTCCTGCTCTCTGTGTGCTCTGAAGAAACCCTTTGACGAAGGTGGCAAAAGCTTTGTCTGGGTGCTGGCCTGGTCATTGCAATAAAATTGACTGTAGTGCTACAAATTTCAAACAGTCCCAGCTCTGGCAGGGACAGATACTTCACACACTGTTCTTCTTGCTTTAGTACTTCTGGCAGCTGAAAGATCACTTCATGTAAATGCATCAAGCATCCAACATTCACAAGGGTGTTGTCACATTCTCTGTCACACTGTGGAGGAGCATCTTGATTACTGTCTTTTTCATGTCCTTTTGGAAAGTTTCAGTCCTGGCATGGATTAGCAATAGGATGTTCATGACATCCACTATGTCATGATGGCTATCAGGCTTTTTATGCTGCCACTCCTGCATGAGTATGGAGTCATTACAATAGCGTTTCATTGTGGGTTGATTCCAGCACTTAATTGCTCTGGATATTGTATGGCAGCAGTGCTGATTTTGTACATTTGGTGTTCTCACAGGTCATCACCAGAGAGTCCTTGCTTGCAGCTCAGGTTTGTCCTTTGTTTCCAAGTTTTACTCAACTCAGACAACCCTTGATAGACAAGCATGATACATTGAACGATCCACAATATCCTTTACAGCTACTGAATTTTTCTTCTTACTTTTGATGAGATCATGACCGGTGAAGTTAGCAGCCTTGACAGGAATTTTTGTCCACTGTATTGTCATCAATACACTAAAAAGATTTGTGCGGTTACAAGATTGAAAAGAGTCCCTGTTGGCCTGGGAGAGAATATGAGCATGTCTTGTCATTTTAGTGGTTCGGTGAGTTGTTGTGGCATTGTTGCATTTTTTGAATGCTCTGAACCATTTTGGGTATCTTGGACTTCAAAGAGAAATGTGCAAATAGTCTCCTATGTTTCTTTTAAAATACATACTCTCTTGGTTCTTGAATATGGGGGAACAGAGTGAGGATTTACAGAAGGTTGTCGATTTCTTGGCAATTCGATTGAGGCATGCACGGACATTGCTCATACATCACCGATGGAATGTGGAGAGCTTGTTTGGGAAGCTTGCAGAGACAGGGACAAATGAAATATTTTTAGAAGCAGGCCTGCCCCCACCAGAGGACCTTTGCAGTAGACCTCAAGTTTGCGAACCCTCTTTCATTAGTTGTGGAATTTGTCTAGATGATGCTCCACAAAAGGAGGCCACCCGAATGGATTGTGGGCATGCCTTTTGTAATGACTGTAAGCATACATGCTCTTTGGACTCCAGCACCATTGTGTCCATTCATCATCAGTGTCTCATAAAGTTATGTTTCAATCTCTTAAGCTGAAAACTTGACCACCAAGAAGGTTATTTGTATGGAGATGTTCTCTTCAGTGTTCTCTGCAACCTTTGCAACGATGCCAGAGAATTTCCCAGCATGAGGTCTGATGTTAATATTGTTGCAGAGTGTGTAGTTAACAGTGTATGGGGTGTATAGGTGAATTCATGAAACACATGGGTAACAGAGTTATTCTGGATTCCTGTCTCAGGCTGGACTCAATACTTCATCATCAAAATCAAAGAGGGCCAGAGTCGGCGTGTGACATGTATGGAGCATCAGTGTGGTGCAATTTGTGATGAGGACAAAGTGCGGAAGCTGGTGGGTGGACGAGACCCAGAGTCAGTTGAACGTTACGAGCGGTTTCTCTTGGAGTCATACATTGAAGACAATGCAAAAGTCAAGTGGTGTCCCAGCATTCCTCATTGTGGCAATGCCATTCGAGTGGATGGCGAGCCCTATTGTGAGATTGAGTGCATCTGTGGGCAGCAATTTTGTTTCAATTGCATGGCAGAGCCCCACTCACCTTGCTCTTGTGGCATGTGGGCACTCTGGGACAAAAAATGCAAAGATGAATCTGAGACTGTAAATTGGCTTACTGTCCACACCAAACCCTGTCCAAAATGCCACAAGCCTGTGGAAAAGAATGGCGGGTGCAACCTAGTTGGCTGCATTTGTGGCCAGGCTTTTTGGTAGTGCCTCTCTGCACTTATATTAACATGCTTTGTATATTTGAACCCTCTTGTTTGTACTGGTTTTTATCCCCAGCCTTTCATGTTTTTTGAGATATTTGGTTTCTTTCCACAGTTTTTTTTCAACAAACAACTTCAGGTGTGTCAGAATGGTTGCTTAGCTAGAACTTCTGAGAATCCTAGGACATTCCATTTGCTCAAACATATTGGAAGGATTTTTTGGTTCAGTAATCTCCAGGCAGTGTAACCCTCCATGCATATACTGTTAACTTGTAGCATGGCTGGTTGCAGTTGGCTTTGTGGTGTAGCAACAGGGCGAGAGCATAACTGGAGCAGCATTGAGGGACATAGCTGTGGTCGTTTCAAGGAAGAGAAGGAGAAGGAAGCTGCAAGAGCACAGCGTGACTTGAAAAGATACATTCACTATCACTCACGATGGAAAGGTCACATGGACTCTTTGAAGTTTGAGCAGAAGCAGCGGGAGGTAGTGCAAGAGAAAATCACAGCACTAGAAGCCAGTGAGTACTTAGTCAAGGACTACAGCTGGCTCACCAATGGGCTGCAAAGACTGTTCCGTGCTCGACGGGCTCTTTCATACTCATTTGCATTGGCATATTTTATGTTTGGAAATGATCTGTTCAAGGATGATATTTCAGTGGAGCAGAATCTTATCAACCAGAACCTGTTTGAGGATCAGCAACAACAGCTGGAAGAAACTGTTGAGCGCTTGGCAAAGTTGGTGGAGGTTCCTTTGGTATTGCATACTAATGACTCCCATGTACGAGAAATGCGTTTGCAAGTTATCAACCTTACTCATCTTACTGACACACTGTGCCGGCGAATGTATAGTCCCTTCTTGACCTTGTGTCCCTGTTTGGTTTTCAATGCTTAGTTGAATGTCAGTGGTATGTTGAACAGCTCTAACATTTTCACCAAATCCTTTGCTCCAAGTCTTTGAATGCATTTGTCTGAGGATATGGTCCCACCATCTCTCAGTTTGCATGCAGAAGGGACTTCAAAGGGAATGGAAAAGTTTTTGTGGTGAGCCATAAAGATATCCATTGAGAGTACCTGACAGGTTGCTCTGTCCACACTTTGAGAAGGTTAAGTTGGTTTGCTTGTACTAAATTTGACTGCAGCCGACATGATTAGTTTGCTGGGAACTTGCAACATGTTTGAATATTGCTGTTGTAAATTATTGTAGGCAAACTGAAATGAATTGATTCTTAACTGGGAGCCTGTGCTTTTCTTGCAGGTATGAGGTGATTGAGAATGACTTGCTTGGTTCTCTGCAGCTCACCACACATCACATTGCTCCCTACAAGACAGGAGGAGCTGAGCGGGCTTCTGAGATCACTGCATATAAAGCTCCTGATAGGGTAAATCAGAAAATTTTACCTCTTCAAAATGATGAGGAAGCAGAGTCCAGGTCTTTGAAAACCTGCCCTCCTGTTACAAATGGTGAGTGGGGTGTGTGGTGTGTATGTGGAACTTAGAATGGGACTATGAGATAATGGTATTAGGAGAAGTGTACTCAGGGATATACTGGTCAGTTCACTCTCTTGAGTTCCTTGCTGTGTTCTGTGTACAACTCTCTTGCATCTGAGTGCTACAGTTGGTTTTGATATCAGTATGAGTCACCTGTGGATGCAAGAAGACATTATCCCCAAGTGTGAACTTCTCTGGCTCTTTCCACCTATTGAACCGCTGTCAATGTCTTTCAGGAAGTGGCAACCTGCATGTCAATTGTGCGAATGAACAGAGTTCAGGTTCAGGAGCAGAGCCAATTCGGGAGGCTGAGGGTGATGAGGATATTGACATGCCTGAGCCACTCCAAAGAGAGAAGGGTTTAAAAAGACCTCTTCCAGACTCAGGTCCCCTGTTGATCTCCAAGCGACTGGGTAAAGACTCTTGTTTTTTGGGAACCAGTAAAATAGAGGAGGCAAGGTACACAAGGGGTTCAAGTTCTGGAGGAGTTACTGAGAGGTCTCAACCTAGTTCTAGCTGTTCAGCATCACTGCTACAAGAAATGGACACTGTTGCTCTCGGTGGTGAAGGGAAGGTCAGTCTACAGGGCCTTAATTCTGTGGATAGGTTGACTCGGATAGATGCCACTTTGAGTTTATTACCTCCTGCAGAAGCTGCCTTCCAACCGGACCCAGTGCAGCAACACAGTACTTCCAGTGACTGGCGTTTTGAAGGGAAGCCTGCAAGTCTGGCATTCTCCACCTGCTCCAGCAATTTTGATTATCATGCAAGTATTCACGACATGAATATGCATAGGTGTTCCTACTTATGTCCCTGTATCAGGGGGTGATTGTTGTTATTGGTTGTGTGGTTTGAATAGTGAACATACAGTTATGCAATTGCACTCTTGGGAAAGAGTTCCAATTATATATCATCCTTCTCCAGTGACTGAATGTCTCTCTAGAGCACTGCACATACTAGGGATGTCTTGGGCAATGATTGCATATGGCTTGTTAAGTTGGAGGGAAGGATGTCCAGGCATGTTCTATTGGTGTTTGATTCACCCATGAACAAGGATCCCCTATGGACATAAATGCTGTAATCCTGCTGTGAGTTTGGTCAATTGCAGAACATTGACAGGTGTAACAGCTTTACTGTTTCATGTACTTGTAGTCAGGTCAGTGAGTCTTGTGTACATACTGGAATGGTGGATGAGGTTAAAGCAAAAATGAAACCTGCTTGATTTACTATAGGGGTCACAGGGCATATCATGCTGTAGGATTTGTAATGTGATTGGCAAAGTTTTGCACGAGTAGGTTCCTGCTTTGATGGTTTCCAGAGTGCTGATGGCTGTATCTGCTTGCAGGGCCCTGGGGTGATGGCTGAAGCCACAGATCAGATGACGCCAGATAGCTGACAGTGGAAGGCAGTGGATGACTTCTGAAAATGGCCAAAGGTGCCCTAGTTGGAAGAATTCAGTTTTCTATTGTGAACTTGAGGTTGTTCTTCACAGGGTTTGGAAGTTCCTCTGGTCAGGACTTGTAACCCTGGAAATATAACTCAAGGCAGGTTGGGAAGAAGTCTTGACTTGTTCACATAGTATCTTCAGAGAGATCTGATTTGATAAAGGGGGTTCAAAGTTTGTGAGCAGAGTTTGATCACAAGTAGGAGACTATTCAGGGTTGAAATTGAGAATTGTGTTTTGGAAACTTTTACCTCTTATTCTGCAGTGAGTTGACTGGGAAGCTTAGGGACTCCTCATTTGCGAATTGAGGATAGTCATACAGCTTCTGCACACTAGTCTGAGTAGCACTCTTGGATCAAAGCTCATTCTTTTCAGTAGCACTTATTGCAGAAGTGTGAGATTGTACATATGCTTCAGCAGGCATGTGAAGCATGTCTTATATACATCCCAATTGTGATCTGGGATTGGGGGTTAAGGTACCAAGTGCAAATGCATTGGTTCCTTTCCACTCCTTTCTGTGTCTCAATTTATCTCAATGGAATTGTTGGTTCTTGGGGCACATGTTTGGAGAAGATGCGGTTGTCTAGGGCTTTCTCAGTCAGTTCACACATTTGTCTGATTTGAATCTGACAAGCATGCAAGGTGGAAACCAGATCAACCCATCTTAGGCGATCAACACTGCTTGAGTACATGGTCAGGAGTATGTAATATCTCTTCACTTCTGATGATATTAAACGTTGGTAAAGCTTGTAGATGTTGTCAAATAGATAAACCAAATCTGAATCTTGATGAATAACTTGTTGCTTATGTGTATATATATACAACAGCATTGTGGCAACATTTACGTGTTTGGAATCATCTGAAAATTGGTGTGATCTCACAAAGATTGGTGTGATCACTTTGTGCATGGGACAGGCTTACAAGCATCTGGATGCAATGGTAGTGGGTGCATTGGATTTTGGCTTTCAATCCAATACATAATGACCTTGATAGACGTGTAATATATTTTTAGGGCACCTTTCAAGATGTAATTTTTTTCGCAACTTTCAAATGAAAGGTTTCATGTAATAAAACATGAAAGGTTCATGTAAGCTCTACTGCCTAGCTCTACCACCATCCCTATTGTGCAAGGAAATTTGGATAAACGCATCTGGGCCCTTGGCCATTATGGAAGGGAAGGTGCTATTAGTGCTTTCCACCCTATACTTTGGGCTCCACCTTCATTCCTATGCAATGCATTCCCCTATACATTATGTGTTGACATTGTGTTCGATCCTAAATGGAGAGGTGAAGGGAAGGAATAAGATATCAAAGAAAAATATTGATGAGTTTCTATATAGCAAGACATAGAGTTTTTTTTTTTGGATGATTATCGAGGAAAATATAATATTGAAAAATAACATTCATCTTTTTAAAAAAATGTGAAAGGAATTTTTTTATAGCAAATCATATTACATTTTTTAATTGAGAAAAATGTGAGCTCATGCATTGTGGAACCTTTTATGGATATAATAAAAGCTCATGAATTTTGCAAAATTTTGTAATTGAAATGTTATTGTGACAATAACAATTTAATTAACATTGTAACTTGCAAAAGTTAAGGGAGTACAAATTTTAAAATTTTGTAAAGGCCCATCTTTTTTTCTTTATGCATTGTTTAAAATCTTGGCCGTTAAATTTGGAAAAGGAAATTGAGCTCTACCGGCTCCGGGGTAAAACAAAGCGTTAGATATTGACAACCGGATGAGACCCACGTATATCCTCGTGTAGGTAGGTGACTAGCTAGCTGCGCGGTTGAGACCTGGAAAGAGACGTGGAACGGGACCTCGATGGATCCCGTCTTTCTCTAACTGTGTCTCTCTTTCTTCAGAGCAGCGGCGTCTCCCGAAACCCTAATTCTTTTGCATGCGCTTGCCTTCGCTTGCCTGCTGCGGGTTGCTGCGCCTCTGCTGTCTCTCAAGCTCCCACGCAATTCTCACGCTGTCGTCGCTGCGTGCCAAGAGCAGTTTCTGATCTTTCAACATGCAGAACGAGGAAGGTGAAAATGTGGATCTTTACATTCCAAGGAAGTGGTGAGTTCTATTGTTTCCTTTCTTCAAAGCCTTTTGCTCTGAGAGAGAGAGAGAGAGAGAGAGAGAGAGAGAGAGAGGTCTTGCCCTCGGGATCACATCTCACTAATATATACGATCGAGAGAAGGAGAGAGAGGCAATAGCGATGGATCTGTTGCCCACGCGATCATATCCCGCTACTAGACGTCATGGGGGTTTCTAGGCTTTGGTCATACAGTTCAATCTTTTCTTTAGTTCATAGCTAGTTGTTTACACTTGGATAAAGCGATAATTCGTTGACTCTGGGTTTTCGGTATGATGGCCTTTGTTCGTGTGGTTTTAGCCTTCTTTCAGATTACACAAAGCAAAAGTAGTTCTGAGCTGTTACCTTAGGGCTTGCTCAAGATGAGTTAGCTTTGGTGTCTGTTATGATTTGCTGATTCCTTTAGTGGTTCTACAATGGCTGTTATAGTCAATAGGAGTGGCTTTCGAAGATGAGTCACCACTGTGTGTGTGTGTAACCCAGCCAGGGGCGAACGTTGAGTAACGCATGGAGATCCTTGGGCACATGTCACCAATTGCTGTTGTAGCAGTGCTGTGCAGTTGGGAGCGGAAGTTTAGAAATAATTGGTGTTCATTATAAAAGTAGTTTGTATAAATTATCTCATCTGACCTTGCTATTTAACTTCAGGAATTGTCCATATTACTGTCCTAGGGGACAACAAAAACGCTTATGAGCAATTTAGTATAGGTAGTTTCATGTGACTGCTTCATGAGTGGAGAGAGAGAAATTTATATTATGAACTTAATTGTGGTTTTCTTTGCAGTTCCTCCACAAACAGATTGATCACATCAAAGGATCATGCGTCAGTCCAGTTGAATGTCGGCCATCTAGATGCAAATGGCATCTACACTGGCCAGTTCACAACGTTTGCTCTCTGTGGCAATGTTCGTGCCCAGGTATATTGGTTGCATCTCTTTGTTTTAGACTTAAGAGTATGCCCTTTAATACTTTGAAGATAACTTTTCTTGGAAGCATCTACATGCAGGAAATCAGTTTAGGAGTATGGACTTATCACTTTACATGTGACTTTATTAGCTGGTTCTTACCCAGGTTGGTCTTGTAACTCATTCAGTCATGGTCATGACCATCTAAATCAGACCTTACCATATGTGTATGGTCAATTTCTTGTGTCCTTGGTTAACTGCACATCTGATTGGAGGTGTGAAAATGTCTGGTTGCAGGGAGATGCTGACAGTGCTCTTGATAGGCTGTGGGCAAAGAAGAAAGTTGAGCTTGGGCAATAGAATTGAGAAGGGTTGTATATTTCTTGAGCACCAGCACTAGAGATGGATGTGAAATTTAGTTGAATGATTTTTGCAAGTTTCCAGCAATGTTTGCTCTAGATTTGTAACAAGGAATTATGACAGATGTATTTCTGTCTGAAATGTTCTGAAACTTGGTTAAACCTTCATTGTTTAAGATCCAGAAAAATCACCAGTTTATGGATGGAATGTCTCAAAATATTTTGGGATGATGTGATCACTTGCATGTAGTTTCAGGGGGTGATGAATTCCATTCCATAGACCTATGTGGAAAAGCATTAAGTATGTGGTTTTTCCACCATATATATTGGGAAGAGAATGTGTCACTAGCACCCATGGTCAAGTGGAATCAGAAGCTTCTACCAAAGGGCCTAATGGATAAGTTAAATTAGGAAGGGTACACCTATCAAGGAAGTCAACAGATGTTGTAATGGGTAACGTGCCCTTATTGTGTCTTATTGTGTAACTTGGGCTTCATGCTGCTGTGCACTGCCCAGTGATGATCAACTAATCGAAAAATGAATTGATTTTGTGGAAATTTTCATTATCTTTACTTGGGAATTGGCTAAATTGATTACTTGGGATTTCAATTTTGAACTGTTATTGAAAAGGACATCTTATGGAATCTAAAGTTGCTCTATCTATACAGGTCTGATAAATCATTGTTCACTAGATCAAGCCCCATTTGTGGAAGTAAGTAGATGTATTTATCTTCTGTTTTATAACTAAGTAGTTGCAAAGAGCTGCTGTCATTTCCACATTGTACTCAGAGGGCACATTATAACCATGAAAGTTCCTCTGCTGAGAGGAGGAACTTTTGAGTTTTTCAAAAGCTCCTCCCTATAGCAGAGGAGCTTTTCGGATTTAGAATGTTCAGTAGCTGTGCTTTGTACAGGACAAAGCCCTTGGGGGAGGGCATTCTCAGAATAAGAGGCCACCTCAGCTCCACCTCTCAGGGGCCCCTTATTCTGAGAATGCCCTCCCCCTAGGGCTTTACCTAGTAGCACTTATATTTCTGTAGTAATGCAAATCACATGACACAGGTTCACAGGCCAAGTGTTATGTAGCACAAGCACCAATGCCATAGAGTTATTGCTATTTAGCATGTGTGCTTGAAATAGATCAAATGTGAAAAATGGGTCTTGAATGAAGTTGATCACAAAGATATGATTGTCCATAGATGGATGCATGTGGTCACAATATTGAAATATAAGAATTGATGAAATTTTCAATGCAAATGAGTTGTATAGTTTATTAATGAAATTATGTGCATGGATGCAATTTTTCACAAATGTAATTGGCCATGTTGATAAGACCTGAGGATGGATGAACATTAAGCTCTTAAGTGTACTTGACAACACAAATGCAATTGAATGTGTAAGGGGGGGGGGGGGCAATGAATTGACATTGATGAATTTTTAACTACATGGATGGAATTTGAACTTCAAAGATAAAAATTGAACACAAGGGCAAAATTACGACAAGTGGATAAATTTGATGACATAAACTAACCATACTACATGGATGAATATGTATTTATGAAATCTACCACGGATGAAAATGGTCATCACTATATCTATCCACCTTTCTATCTGAAGCTTTATACATTTACTACCTTCCACTTACAGATTTCCCTCCATCATCACAAAGTACACCTTCATACATAACTCCATTACCTACTTCCTTGCTTGCAAATTGTTGAATAGTAATTATCACTGTTGTCAGGTTCTTCTTTTTTATAAGAGAAAGTAGGTTTTGGTTTTGATTTTTTAATAAAAAATTGGAGGTTCTTTGGATGTGGGTTTGAGTCTGGTTTTTTGCATTTGAAAACCCTGCAATTTTGATTTTGACACACTTTTTCAAATTTAAGAACATCTAGGCTTGGTTCAAAATTGGGTCTGTAGACATTACACACTCCTTTAAATTAAATGTTGTATAGATAGAAAGTTTTATATCAAATTAAAATTGGGGTCTATATAGGTACGAACTTTATAAATTAAGATTAAAATTTAACTTTGATGTTGAGCTTAATTGTTAAGTTTAAAAATAAATAAAATCGACTTGCCTACTTAAAAAAAAACTTGCCCCTCTGTTCAAGAGTGTTTTTTCCCAGTTTTAGTTTCAAGTTCAAATTTAGCAAAAGACTAATTCTTATGTTCAGTTCTCATGTTGATTTCAACAAAAAGATGTGGGCTCAGGTCCAGGTCACTAAAACCTAAACCTGAACCTCTGAATTTAACATTGGAAACCAAATACCCTGGAAATTATAAGGAACCTCTTCTTGCTATCCTTTGAATTTTGCACACTTCTTTTAAGGGTTATAGAATGACCCAAAAAGAAAAATCTGAGAAAACTTGAGAATTGTTTTACAATGCAAGTTATGAACCAACCGATTTACAGTATATACGCATACATTCTGATCTTATATGCTTAAATGTAATGAGCAAGTGTTTTTCTTTTTTGGCGAATTGTGGCATATTGGTGATGAAAAAAAGGGAAGGTGTGAATGGTACAAAGGACATTTCTGGGGGAAAAAATTATGCCCAAGTCATCATATTGAGAGGGAAAATTTCTGAAATCACCGTAATTTGACTATTTGTTCCAGCATGTTGCCAAAATATAAGTAAGAGGAAACCTAACTTTTTCTACTTTCCTCTCTGACCTGTAGCCAAAATTGGCTAAGTCCTCCTGTGAATGATTGCCAACCCACATACCTCACAAACTTGTAAACAAAAGCCGTTGCCAATGGGGGTTGCTTTACTTGACAGTCTTGTACTGATGAAACCCCTCCAATCAAATATAAACCAAAGCTACCAAAAAAGGGTGAATACAAAGAACAAAATGGAAGGACGCACGTCCAAGTAGACAAAAGAACCACCTAAGAGGGCAAATCACAAGGAGAACATCAAGTTCCCAAACCCCCTCCAGTCATGAGAAGCATATCAAATAAGGAAGGGGAGGACCACTTGAAAGGACGCCTAGCCTTTTCAACAAAGTTGTCACCCCCAAAAAATAAAAAGTCTAATCAATTGTTGGTAAAGTCACAGGGTTGACGGCATTCCCAAAATAATGGGCCCCCTATCATACGGGAATCACCTCATCCTAGGGGGAATCACCTCATCCTAGGGCCCTTATTCTGAGAATGTCACTACCCATAGACGGGTCTTTGCCATAAGGACTGGCAGTTATGGCCATTTTTCATATGAGAACCATCAACTGACGATTCTCTCACAATAAAAGAGCCAATGACTTGAGAACCGCCTGGGGTAATAGTCACCTGAACCCCCAGACCAGTGTTGTTGTTGTTTTTTTTTTTTTTTTTTGGGGATAATTTTTTGCAACATCTTCTTTTCAGAAAATGAGAAAAAACATGAAAAATTTATGATCACTAAGGATGTTAAAAAGGTAACTCTCGGGGTCCAGTTCTCAAGGCTATGTAATTCTAGACTATAAGGTACTTTGATCTAGGTCTAAGAAATGTAATTATATTGTTCTTCATATTGGTCGATATATAGAATTCTTCTCTCTCTCATTTACTGTAATTTTATGAATTAAAATAAAAGAATAAAAAATTAATATTAAAAAATTTATTTAATTTTTGATTTTGAAGAACTGGTTGTACATATAATATAACTGACTAACATTAAAAAGTAAGACCTAGAGATGTCAAACAACTGCCTACTCTTCTTTTTAAGAAAATCTGATACACTGGCCAGATATTTGGAAATATATAAAGAGGTTTTGGAACTGTAGTTTGTAATCGTAATTTCGTAATATGTACCGTCAAATGCACACAAACATGTGCATTAGGCACGGGGTCCAAACTTATATATATATATATATAAAGAACAGTTCCAATTCCTTTCTTAAAATAACAGTACCCACCACCAGTTCTTGAAAAAAAGTGAGAAACCACATGTGACCCAACAACACTGATATCCCTGTACAAAGGTAGTAAGTAGTAGCTGAATTTATGTTTAAACTTCAGATTTTGGGATGTTCTCCCCCCACCCCCCCCCCCCCCCCCCCCCCCCCAAAAGGGACTTCCTTATTAAACTTGGGCTCCAAGCTGCTGCACACTACCAATGATGATCAACTATTTTTATGATCTCATACGATTTCCAACAGTTTGTCATTACTTTATGTTAATGTCAAATTTTTGTTGGAATTAATACAAATATCATGGACATTAAATGGTATATGTTAATTTGTCTTTTCATCTCCATGTTTGTGGACAGGGAAAAGAAGTGAGATGGTTAAAAGTGAGATAGTTAACCTTGAAAATGAGGTAGTGATGAAACCCTCTGCCAAGTACCCAAGAAAGGGAGAGAGAAAAAGAAACAAAGGGCAAGGACCAAAGTTCCAGGCAAGCAAAACAGCCCAAAACAGGCAGTTGTTTTTAGAATTGTCTTTGAAATTGTCCAGGGATGACCATCATACCAAAACTTATGAAAAATTGTGCAGAATCTCCCATATATCGGCCACAGTGAACCAGCACCCACCAGTGCATTCATCCACTGGATGCCTGTTATTACTCAGTTGTGGATGAACCTCAACTGAGTTAATATTTGGTTTCAACTCAGTAACCAATTCTGTAGGAAATAGGTCTGAGAGATATATATAGGTAGATAGGTAGAAAATAGGTAACTACTAGGTAGGTAAGTAGATGGTTTATAGTCAATCCCTGTGGCTGGTTTGCATGAGGTGCTACCTTCCAATGAAGCCCAGAGGCTCATGCTCATTCTCCATGTCACCCAGTCTTAATTCAGTCATCATGCACAAGAAGGAAATCTCTAGTTGATTGATTCTAAACCTTCTTAAAACTCTAGTTGCAATATCAAACTTGCTTCTAAACCTTTGCCTTCTAAATCTTCATAGTAACAACACACACTTAATTGATACACTCACAGCTCTACTGGGTTGAGAAGATTTCTGCATCAGCAGCTCAAACTGGAAAAATGTACAGGTGTACTACCACCATCTAGAACCAGGTAGGAAAGGCAGGGCTAAGCATCTCATGATAAAAGAAAATTCCTATCTACACATCAATCCTTCGTCCTTAGAATTGTGATGGTGCCGTTTCCCTCAGTACAGAATCTTGTGCAGGTAACTATTGACTTCCCCGAGAGGCTCACTCCTAGATTAGATGATTTACTGTGCCTGGGATCACTGCCTCTGTAAAAATGCCCAGCATCACTCATTGTAGGTGTCAAAATAAGCTGGTTAATGTCTGACAGTGTCATTGCTCCATCAACATCTGAAGGTTTCAACAGCGTGAAAGGATATGCCAATGGAATCGTGATTTTCAAATTCCTGCCTGTACTTGCATTGCTCCCTGCAATAATTGGAACCCATAACAATTGAGTCTAATTGCTCTGTCCCAAAGACCCTGGTAAGAAAGAGTGGCATGCAAAATTTCACGAGAAACAAGATAGATGTTTTAGCAACTTCTGGAACAAAGAAACCCTTACCAGGTGTTGAAGGTTGACTAGAAAATGGTGTTCCAGGAACCTGCAGATTCCATTCTTCATAACACAATCTTGTTGACTGAGGAGTAGGGGAAAGCTTGCTTGAGTTCTGTGGAACTACAGCAATCAATAGAAAGAAGTTAGTCCAGTCTGCAAACACCTGATAAGAGACCATTATGTGGGCACTAGAGACTTGGTTCCAACACCATGTGGCATGGAAAACACTAGAGCTCTGATCAATTTCTGACCAAAACTCAAATTTATAAAAAAAACCCTCACAGCAAGACAATTACCTGAGAATTCACAATAGGGGCCTCCTGCCTTGCTGTACAATTTCACCACAAATAGCAAGTCCATCTCAGATAACTGCATGAAATTTGCAAGCAACAGAAATTCTACAATGTTGAGAATAGTGAATGAACTTAATCAGATCTTTCACTCACATGTGACCATTAGACCCATCAGTCTCTGCGATGCAAGCATCCATCCAGCTTTCTGCTGAGGGGGTCTTCTGGTTGTCACTTGATGAGCATGAAGCATCATCAACAATGTCATCTGCTCACACAAACAAGCTTGTAATCTTGCATGCACCACAGTATCACATAGCAAGCATGCTTATCACAACAAGCTTCAACAAGAAAGACTACACACACAGTAGAATCTATGAAACTCAAGAAAAATTACCAGCATCACAGTAGAAACTTGATGGATTTAAGCTCAGAAATTCATCATCCTGCCCACCCTGTGTGAGAATACCAATGGATTCAGAATAGAACAGCTCAAGAAAAGGCACACAGATTGCACATGAGCATGCAAGCTTACAGAAATGCAAATATGAAATATGTTTCCAGCTAAAGCAATAGGCACCCTCTTCTAGAAATCAAGGTTTAAGGGCCTCCACACCATACCTTGAAAGGGCCAAGGCTTGGCTCATAATAGGCAGCAGCATTTGCTGTCAAATCTTCATTGAACAGCAACCGTCGTCGCTTGAGTGGAGGAACATAAGTCTCCAAGATGTTATTAGATACAAAGGTTTCTTGCACTGTGATTCCCAAAGTAACCCCATGGCCAAGATCAGCTTGCATGTCCTTTTTCATTCCCTACTCTGAGTATACCTACCGAATATACCAAATCAAGCAGAACATACTGTTGATGGCAGAATAAATGCCACAGAAGAGATCGGAGCCCCCTTCAGCCGGCATCGAGTTCTTCAAAAGAGAATGATTTCTCTGAAGAGGAAAAGAAACGCAAAGAGCTTCTGTAATGAAACTAACAGCTGTCTCCCGAACAAGGCAGCTTTTTCAGACCTCAATAATCCTCTTCAAACGAGTAAAAACCCGCTGAACACAAGGACTATAACATACGATCTGTTTTGAGAGAGAGAGAGAGCTGCTTTTTAACAAGAAATCTTCTCCAAAGGTAACCAGATTTCTCGCAGACAATGAAGCCAATCTCAATTCCATAATGTACTTGAAAGGAGAAATCCACCAAGAAAAGAGAGACAATTCCTCGTTCCACAGGCCAATTCTGTGTTTCAGGCGAGAAATCGGACCTAGATCTTCATCGCCAGAGAGTCAGTCAGAAAGGTGAGATATGTTGGCAGATCCGGATATCTCGTTTCTACATTCTGATGTAGAACAATCGTGTTGGAGCGATTGTACTAGAGAAGTCTTCTATTGGCACAATTTGGGCAGATTTGTTGAAAGAGTACGAAAAGGACGACAAAGGAAGGAGGATATAATTTCGGACCTTCGATATTGCCATGCAGAGACTGATGAAGAAGTCCACAATCTCTTCTCGCAATTGTTGCATCATCCTGCATCGTGACTGGAAACAGAAACCTCGCCGCGGCATCGAGCTCCTCACTTTGCGTCGTCAAATCCTCCCAGGGTGTCATTTCTGCAATAACAGACACAAAACAAGAGATAGGATCAATCCCGAAGAAGCTGCTAACCACCGGTGAAGCCGCTTGGAGAAGAAGAACAACCCCTGTAATCAACAAAAATCTGCTCATAAGAGAACTAACAAAACAGAAACTACCGATCAAGAATCACACTAGCATACGAAATCGAGTTTTTTATCAACAAATCCGCACCTAATCGTCGCAAAAGTGCTACTTCTTAAATCATCCAAACGTCGTGCTAGTCAACAAATCTGCCAGCAAGAAAGAAAGAAAAACAGCAAGAAGAAGACTGCCCCCGCACAGAATCCTAAAACTGCTCCCTTACCAAAAAACAACAAAGCTTCCCGGTCACAACAAAAGTCCAAACTCCGCCTTCCCTGCTCCAGGACTCTACTACTACTCCAAAAACCACAGCTCCAGTTACAATTGCAGAAATCGCAAAAATGAGATTGAAAAACTGAATCGGAAATTTATTTTTTCGCAATGTCAACTCCTTAACCCCGCTCTTTCTCCTCCAAATAATTTCTCTTCAGAAAAACCAGCGACAACGTTCGAACACAAGAAAAATCCACAACCAAATTCCCTTCCAAAACACGCACGATCGCCAACGCTGGTCGGAATTTTGCAGTGCGCTTTCTACTGCGTGCGGAGCGAGCGAGGGTTAGCGCCAGAAACAGGGGTAGCTAGTTTGGAGGGGGATCTGGTGACACTACCAGAATATTTATCTATTAAGGAAGGTTTTTTTAAAATTTAATTATTTAGAAATATCAGAAATTATGAAAAAAAAATTCCATTCGAAATTTGATTAAATTACAAAAAAGTATTTTGAAAGATATTTAATACAGATACTTACCATGGTTAGAAATAACCTCAAAAGTATTCAGGGTTTCTACCATGGTGTACCAGTGTAGGTGCTGCTGGTTCACCGAAGGTACCACTAACCATGGTAAATATGGGGTCCTAAGACTAAATCAATGTCCAATCCGGATTTAAACATTTCCTTGGTTGGCTTGAAAATGGCCACTAAAAGGCCCTAACTCAAGAAGGTGAAGGTACTACCAGCTGTGGGTGGCTCATGGGTTTAGGGGTTCACCTTGCCCGTCTCTTACCGTCTACAAGATAACCTACGAGTTACTTATGTGCACAAAACCATTTACTTACTTAGTAGTCACCTATTTTTCTACCTACCTAAGAACTTGTTACTAGCAACCGAGCTTGAATTAAAAGATTTGTTGGTTGTTTCCATTGTAATGGAAAATGCTCTTGGGCAATTGAGTTAAAACAATAGATAATTCATGTTGGTGACAATGCAATTTGCTCTCAATATGAGCTCGCTACACAAGCTCCAATCTTTTATTGTTTCATGGCTATGGCGATTAATCATATCCCCCAAAAATTTTTTGGCAACAATGCTAATTTGAAGAAGGGTTGCAACCCTAGGGTTTAGGGCTTAGTAGCATTGTCTTCTTTTTCAAGACCTAACCATTTTCAAAACTTACTCAAAACATAATGAGCTCAAAAGCAATGACTTCATAATTCAAGTATATTGATCATGCATTCAAGTTTTACTTGAACAAATTTGACCATGCCATGCACAACTTGGTATGGAAAGTTTTATCAAATGTGAAAAGCTTTTGTGCATACATAATAAGAACTAGTAGTTGCAAGTGAAACCAAAAATAAACATGAGTAAAATGGAATTCAATTCAATTTCCACTCTCCCCAAAGTAGTAGTAGTTGTGTGCTATCTAATTTTTGCTTCAACTCAAAAAAAACACATTACAAACTTTGGAGTGTTCAACACTTGCACATCATAACTACATGGATCTTAATGCAAACCAAAATTCGCAAGAAATTAGTTCCAATGCAACACCAAATAAACATAGAATTGAGCTCTCACCATGCACTAGTGATGTCCAAATATTGTTCACCATGCCAAAAAAATCTCAAATCTAATTATTCAAAGTTGAAATGACCACTCCCACAAAAAAAAAAAAATCCCAAATCTAATTATTCAAAGTTGAAACAACCACTCCCCACAAACTTGCACAAATCCACATGCTTACAATGTTATTTCAAGGTTCACAAATTATGCCCATAAAGCTATGATAAAACAAGGTATGCTAACACTTATCTTGCCACTAGAGGAGTGGTTGTTTCAATGAATTGCAAAGGGGGGAGGGGGTATTAGCCCCCTCCCCCCATTGCAATGTATTAGCCGCACTTATGGCAATCCGAATGAGCTTGCTCAACTACAAAAAATTATTATTATTCTTAAATGTTGATAAGTAGGCTGAACTTTATAATTTAATTTTAATTAATTGTTAAAAATTCATATCTATATGGACCCATGTTTTAATTTTATATAAAATTTTATATTCATATAGTTTTTAACATTGGGGAATGTGTAATATATACATGAAATTAGACCTGATTTGTGAATGAGGCTTCAAGATTCTTAAACTTTTTTTAAAAAAAGTGTTAGAAACCAAAACCAGAAGGTTTAGAAATTAGACTCAAAGCCCAGCAACCTGGAGAACCTCCAAATAAATTTTACAATGTTGAAACCAGAACTAAGATATGTTTTAAAAAGTAGAATTGCACAACATCTATCTATGAAGGAAGGTAGTTTGTTTTGTAGTTATGAGATCCACCAAACCAGGATGCTTCAGATTGTGTTCTTGGTGTCTTTGGAAAGCTCTCAACTAGGAGGGGTGCATGGGCTTTGGTTCCATGGCGTTTTGACTGTGGTGCAAAAGTTCTTGAATATTGAATGATTTCTTCAATGAAAGTTAAATTAAATCATAGCTGAAAATTTCAGAGGCATTGGAATGTGCCTTTTGGTATTGTTGGAAAGATCTTGATGAGCAGGACTGAATGGAATTTATTCGGTACGATTTGGATTCAGAATGTGGGAGATATTGTTTTCTGCCGCTGGAAATTCAAATAAATTCCAAAAAACCAGGTTTGGAACTAACTAAAAATTGGTTGAGGACTTAGTAGACATTTAATTTTACTATCCAGAGTTACATACTGAGCACCGTTGGAGATGCTCTAACACTTGGGCCAATAGCACAAGCCACACTAGTTGACACTAAGTACAAACTAGTAATATGACACCAAAGTGAGCCAACACTGCACCGAAGAATAAGTAAATGGTGAGAAGCAAACAACAGCAAGCAAGCAGAACCAACCTACAAACAAACAAAGCAGCTGCAAGTGCTCAGAATATTATTGTACCCATCACCGAATTCCTTATTAAAATGAGGGTAGGTACCCTCAAAGATCTCTCTAAACTTTATTAATTCATTTCCGTGGACGGTTGTGGCCAGAGCATGTTGAATGCAAAGAAGTACCAGACCCATATTTGGGCGGTTATTAGAAATAGGAATATACCCTCATGCAAGTAAGTAACAGGCCGACGGTTCTTAATGCTGATTCGCTACTCTCGGTTTCACCGAAATCAAAAGACCCCCAGTTTTGGTATATATATGTGTGTATATATATAACCGTGGTTTTCAAAAATCCAAATAACCAACCATAAACTCACTACTTTGTTTATTGCCAGTGTATTTCTAAGACTGGCTATCGATCCTTAAACCTCTAAAACCTAACCTACCCTACCTAGGCAACATAACCGATGGTTCTCAAGGTGAGATATTTGAGAATCAACCCTAATGCATAACAAAGAAATTATACCCAAAAAAAAACCTTAAAAATTTAATAATCGGGACTATTACTTTCACAATGAAATTGATAATCAATGACTTTTTATTTTTCAGGGAAATTTTTTTATATACTTTCATACTAGCCTATTATTATTGGTATGAGATCTTTTTTAAAGCTTTTATGCCGACCAAGTCTTGGTATTAGTTTCGGATGCTAATTTTTGGCTAAATATTGAGATCGGCCTAGTTTTTTTTTCTCAATTTTGTGGTTTTGAGAATTTTAATGATTTTTTTCCAATTTTTTCACATTTTTTTTTTTGAATTTACCGTAGAAAAATTCCCGAGAAAATGAACCCCTTAACGACAAAATGCTCGTTGAGATAGAACCTTGATATTAAATTGGTATTACCTCAAGTCCCTACCAGGCAAGTTGATACTTGTCCAAGACTAATAGTACTACTTCATGTCCCTACCAGGCAAGTACTTGTACAAGACACGGACATGTTTTTTTGTTTTTCACTATACTTAAAGACTACGCAAACAAAAGGAGCATCTCTATCCTTGTTGCATTTAAGATCAAATATGAGCAATATATGGGCCATACCCTAGAGTCAGTTTCCACATTGACAAAAA
>Ga0209611_10005993_pt1 | contig 20124 bp, 9 predicted proteins | sample S1TSphgellanicum_3_FD_187693 | JGI IMG/M metagenome (GOLD analysis project Ga0209611, IMG submission 187693) | Host-associated microbial communities from peat moss isolated from Minnesota, USA - S1T2_Fc - Sphagnum magellanicum MG (SPAdes) (version 2) | ecosystem: Host-associated > Plants > Peat...
CATAAGAATTATTTTTTAAAAACATGATTAGTGCCTAACATTATCAAATGAATAAGCCTTCCAAAACACAAAAAAAATTGGAACCATGTTCACATCAAATTAGGTTCCAACAATAAATAAACCATGTACTTTAAACTAATGTTCCAAATAAATGCCTTACAAAGACAACTTTTATAATCACCATAAAAAAAAAAAAATTATTATTTATTATTTTTTATTATTATTATTTGCGGTTGTTGTTTTGCCCATATATTTGTTATAAGGAAAAAAAAAACCCCCCTTGTCTTTTGTTTCAATTTTTGTATTTGAAAAGAAAAGAAACACCACCCCCCACCCCCCACCCCCTTTCAAAAAGGTTTAGGAATTCAAGATCCATGTCCCATCACTAACTTATATGAGCCTTGTGGGTGTTGGTAACAATGTTGGCTGATTATTGAGTTTTGACCCAATTATCATCCAAGCAAGTTATCAATTTTAAAATAATAATACATTTTGAAAATTTAGTTATAACCAATGTAGAACTAATAGGTTAACTAGGAATTATTAATCAGTTATTTGATAACATACCCTTTTGCACAATCAATTGTTATTACCTTTTTTAATATATAAAAGTATATAAGGTTTTTTATTATTTAAAAATTTAAATCATTCCCTTGAGTGAACTACTATGAAAAAAAAGACAAAACAAACATGCAAAAATTTTTTTATACAACACATGGGTTCAATAGTAATAATTTATTTGTGAAGAGGGACATAAGATATAACAATTTGAATACAAGTTGAATACAAAATGTAGGAACCATTTGAACCACATATCTATCTATGAAGGAAGGTTGTTTGTTTGTTTTGTTTTGTTTATTTTGTACCAATGAGATCCACCGAACCAGGATGCTTCAGATCGTGTTCTTGGTGTCTTTGGAAAGCTCTCAACAAGGAGGGTGCATGGGCTTGGTTTCATGACGTTTGGACTTGTGGTGCAAAAGTTCTTGAATATTGAATGATTTCTTTACTGAAAATTAAATTAAATCATACCTGAAATTTTGGGAGGAATTGGATTGTGCTTTTGGTGTTGTTGGAAAGATCTTGATGAGGAGGATTTAATGGAATTTATTTGGTAAGATTTGGATTCAGAATGTGAGAAATATTGATTTTAAGTGATTTTTGCTGCTGAAAATTCAAATAAATTCTGATTTTGGAAGGAAAAATCAGTTGAGGATGCGATAACACTTGGGCCAACGACACACGTCACACGAGTGAATCATTATAGTGGAGTTATTCCCAGTTTCCTTTGAACAAAATTAAACTAAGAAGATGATGAGCATACACAATACATGGATCTAACTTTTCTATTCGATGGCTTGCCAAAATAAAGATCCATGGTCAAACAACATAAACATAATGAAACAAAGAATTTGTTCATGAATAAAAACTATACACTCTAGTGAAAGAAAGAATGCCCCAAAATGAATCAAATTAATGACAAAGTAATAAATAATAACATGATTCTCTATGTCCCACACAAGAGTGAAGAGCTGAAATTATAGCATAACATCAATTTGCACATTGTCCAAGAACCTAATTACCCATAGTGAAAGCACACCACCATTGTATTTAGACTTCTGCATTGAAGAAACACATCCAACTACATTTGTCATACTTTTTATGCCATTATATGTGTCATAATTATAACACTAGAAGGAAAACCCCTTTTTTTCAATCAAATAGCTTTCAATTACACGTCATTTCCAACTGGATTTTAAGTATGATTTTTTTTTAATTATTAAAAATGATAACCACCAATTAAGTTGAGCCACCAACTTAGATAGTTGGAAGTTGAAATCAATTTTCAATTGGGGGACTACCTCCTCCAATCAAGGTAGCATTGTCAACTTTTCAAGTTGACTTTTAGTTGAAAGGTTGATTTAAATGTGACATGATTAAATGTCATTATTTTAGTTGGGAAATGTCATAACTTGAAAAGTCGAGTTTGTGACGATCTCAATTGAACATCATTTGTAGTTGGATGACATATTAGGATGATTGATGGATGAAATGAAGGATACATTTATGTTTCAAATGTTGATTGTGAGGAGTACAAATAAAGTTGTGACTAATCTAAATCTAGTGACGATCAATTAAACTACAAGTGCAAAATTACCAACTCCATGTTGTGATGTTTATTTAATCATCACCTACTTACATAATTCAAAAACACATATGGTCAAATTCAAATGTGAAAATGTTTTTCAAGTGGGCAAATAAATGAAAAGACAACATTTTAACCCTACACCTTTATGGAGGATTGGCTTTCTCAAACATACCTTCCATACTCATCAAATAACAATAATATAATTATTGTTAATTATCTTTTAAAATATTTTGTAATAGTAAGTCATACTTATATTAGGTACCTATAAATATCATACTAAATATTTATTAAATACCTAGTACCTATCTAGTTACTTACTTAATCAATAATTAGATATTTAGTTAATGTGTACCTAAAATATTAGGTTGGTAGCCATTACAATTAATGTTTAGTAAGCTAGTAGGTACATACCTACTAGCTATATATATATACTTGGGCTCCGAGTTGCTTCACACTACTAGTGACGATAAATAAATTGTTCAAAAAATAATTAGCTACCAAACATTAATAATACATGATCATATAGAGTTTCCATGAATTTATTTTCACTTCCATTGATTTTAGAATATGAGATTTAATTTTCACCTACCAACTTTCTTTTGAGGTGTGTATCTTGCACACTTAGGACTAATAAGGATATGTGACTCACCAAAGCTTGTCAAGTGAATAGGCGTATACAATTCCAAAGAAGACATTGGCACATTCACGATCAAAGCAATGGATGACCCTCACACTCATAACATACATTTGTTGATTTGTTTAGAACCTAACATTAAATGTTGTCTTATGGAATTGTTTTCAAAAGAGGATAACTCATTACAATATTGTATGTAACATAATAATAATGAGCTATGCATCATCACTATGGCAATGGTGCATTATGTCTAACCTTGACAACAAGCATTTTACCACGTCAAACATGTCACAATGCAACTTGGTCACTAAATCACCTTTGCCAAGCTCCTCTTTAAAACCATATGTAATGTATGTTTTAGGACCCAAATTAGGCTTTATGGCATCTTTTGGTAACAAAGCAGTTAAATTGAGAAGACCATCCCTAAGATCTATGTATTCATGAAATCGTAGTGAAGCAAGAAACTTGGCTTCATGACGTGGAAGGTGTTCTTCAAAATAGTTTGAAGGTGGCTAATCCTTGATCAACAGTTCAGGTCATTCTCCAGGTTGAAGACGACCTTCCTCCTAGCCAATAAATAACTAATGAATATTGATCTCCACCTGCAATATGAAGCCTTAACATCATCTGTCTATTCTTATGGCATCTTATAAATTTGATATGTTTCAAACCAAAGATTTTCCCAGCATAGAAAGAGGATGCATTTACCTCACACCAATCCAAGCAATCAAGAGCTTTCACGCTCTTAGTCTCTTCCTTGAATTTGTTATTTGTAGTTTTTCGTACAACATGCCACATAACCAAGGGTTCCTAGCTGAGACCACTGCCATGTTTTAACATGTCACAAACTATAATAGGTTCACCTTCAACCTAATGTTTTTGAAAATGCGCCAAACCCTCGGCCTCAACACTTTGTCAAATAGGGTAGAAAAGATGATTGTCATGGCCACCTATTCAATGAGCAACAAGGTGTAAATGTTTGTTACCATTTGGGTCAAACAAATCACAAATTGAATAATGCATTGAATCATGTTCCTTCATATTATGGCATGTTGCATCACTTGTCAACTTTGCTAACCAGTCAAGCTCAAACAAAGTTTTCAACTGTAAAATATGCAAACCATCACAACCACCTTGTGACTTTGGAGGACAAGGAATTCTGCCACCTTGACTTACTTCCCACAAAAATAGTGGTGTAGGAACAAAATTCACCTCCATTGTATCTACTTCTTTAATGTCATCATATAATTGTAACTTCTATTGTGCTAATTTTGATTGGTCTCCTCCTAGCTAGTGGCCCAGACCCACTTCATGGCTTCAAGTTGGACACAAATCATAATCACAACTTGAGTAATTCCTATGGTAGTCCACAATTGATGTCTTGCAATTATCATTGCACATTCAAAAAACCACACTAGCTAGTGTTAAATCCTCACATGGCATTATTACCAAAAACACATTGTAAGGTGAACAAACACGTTATCACTAGAACATATCAATGCAAAATCAAAACAAACTTTGAAAGAAGCACTAGTTAAATCACCACTCAAACATATACTAGCAGTGATGTGCCACTTATTAATAAAAGTGTTCATCCTTAGGAATCCTTGCATGTTCCACCTTTATAGTTGATGTCCTTGCAGAGATTACATGCACATACTTAGCACACACAATAAGCCATTGAATAATGACTACCGCCAAAAGGTAAGACATATGGAAAAACAAAATATGTTGTAAGTTTCCCTATGAAAACCATGATGTGGGTTGCCCCCACTTTCCCAAGAATTTACAATTCTAAAATTAACCTTGATATCTTCTGTTGAAGCACCATTTTCAACAACAAGGAGGTCAAATATTGTATTGACAATAATGGCTTGAAGAGGCATGCACTGCTAAAAATTTGTTACAACATATGACAAACTTCCAAGCAATCCTATTTTGTGCATCTGCAAACATCAAACAAACCAACAATTAATTCTTCCATCATGGGTTTGCAATCCAATCCTTGGAATCTATAAGAGTTAGAAATATTTTTTAAAGGTGTTAAATAATCCTTGACAAACTACATTGGCAGTGGCTAGACTTGTCAATGCAAGGGCAAAAGTCAACGGAAAAGGGATGAACAAAACTTTGAAATGGAAAGATCAAATGTGAGAAAGATGAATAGTTCAATAAAAATAAACTCCATGAAGACAAATATTCACATGAAAACATTGCAGATACGAGTAAAGTGTTGGTGCCCATAAACTTTGTTGAAGTACCCCCATAAACTTCAATACTCCACCCCAGTCTTGGTTGACATGTTGCTTCTAATCGTGTGGTAGTGGTCTTCTCCATCCTCTTCCTCAAGACTACAACTTCTTACACTATTACTGGGTAGGGCACAATTCCCTTGCACTTGTTTTTCATGAGATTTTTTTCAACATGTGGCTTTGAATCATCATCTCCTCCTAGGGTTTTACTCCTCTACAACATTACATACAATATTCTCTCCAACAATCTTCACAACTTGCTTGCCATGAAAAACCAAAAAAGACCACCAAAACCCTAAAGCTTGATGTGATATTCTATGCAGTAGCATTTTCCAAAAAACAAAGGAAGAAAGTTGATGCCCAAACAAAAAGACAAATGATCATATTTAGGCTAAGACCTACGTTCCTATCACATGTCTAGAAGCAATAAGTAGGCATAGCTAAGATGCCAACTAGCATTCAAGAGACATAGTTGGATATATGCAACAACTTTACATTGTATTTATGAATAGGTGCCTGTTGAAACTCCAACAACTTTCATTTCCTTCTACTATGGAGCTTGGTTCCTCATACACCTTGTGCTACCACTTGAATGCCCATTGCATCCACCATTGTTCATTATGTTGCGATAATAAAAGATGTGAAACGACAAGAAAAAAAAACGATTTCTATCATTTCATTACATTGCTACAACAAAAGATGTAAAACAACATACCATTCCAAATCAAAATTTTGCACTATAATTGTTTAATGTATGACAACTTATGGACCCTAAAGTTGTCCTACCTAAACTAGCTCGGATGAAAATCATCATTGGAATAATATCTCAACTAAATTAATATAACATAGGTATATATTACTATTATGTATAAATTATAAAATATTATCTATTTAGTAATATTATCAACCATTATTCACTATTAAATTATTTTTTATAAGTTAAATTATTTCATATAATTGATATTCAATCATAATTATTATATTTATATGTATTAAAGTATATAAATATATATTATTTTTATGCATAATATTAATTATCATATTAAAAATTAATGTTTAACAAGATATTATAAAATGAATATTTATTTATAATCATTATTACGTATTATTTTGTATTATTACTACCATCAATTATATAAATAATTATAAATAATGAGTTAAGTTATAATTAAATATTTAATTAGTAATTATTATTTGAAATTTTAATTGATAAAATTTTAATTAATATCTAGCAATATAAATAATATCTAGTAGAATAACTAGGTAGGTAGCCATTAGGGTTAACATTTCTTTGGTGAATAGGTACCTATTTATTAGCTACTAATGTAAATAAATAAATATATCACTTAATTAATATAACATAGATGTATATTACTATTATGTATAAATTATAAGTTATTATCAATATTAATAATATTATGAACCATTATTCGCTAATAAAATTTAAATTCATAACTAAAATTACTTCATTATAAATATGATTTATATTTGCATTAATGTGCATTATTATAATTGAATATGTATTACTTTCTTATGTATTAATGTGTATAAATATGTATTATCATTATACACAATATTAACTATCATATTTACAATTAATCTTTAGCAAAATATCGTAAAATGAATGTTTATTTATAAATATCATTATTATTATTTTATATAATTACTACCATCAATTATATGATTAATTTAAATTTAAATTTAAATAATAATATCTAGCAAGATCAAATATAATAATATCGATATCATTAATTTTATTATTATAAATATTTAATAATGATGACAACCCCCACCATATTTTTGAAGTTCCTTGTCTTTTTGCAAAAAAAATCATGACTATGGGGGAACCAAGTGAAGATTTACAATATTTTTTAAAACTCCAAAAATAAAGGAGTAACAACAAAAAACCAAGAAGAGGATGAGATATTTCAAGGAGAAAATAAAACGTTTAGACCCCCTTACCTTTCATATATTGTTTGTTCATTCTTCATTTCTTGTTTGTTTTGAACAATTTAAAAAACTATGAAAGTGCAATCTAAAATTTTACAAAACCTTTTTGAAGTGCAAAGACAATAGAGTGATGTCCAAAGATTTCAAGCTTTAAAATGCAAATTGGTCATATGTGTCAACCCACATGCCTATGACCCCTTTCACTCGGAAAAGACATGTCTTGTTCATTCCTTCATTGATTTGAATGATTTTTATTTCATTGGATGCACCAAGTGAAGGGCTACAAAATCTTTTGGAACTCCAAAGGCAATAGAACAATGTACAAAGATTTAGAAATCTTTTTCCTTAAATTATCAACATGTCTATCTTAGTAGTTACAATTGAAATGCAACTAAAATGTTTGTCCCATATTCTTTGTCATATGTTTCAAATTTGCAAATTATATAATTAGATGCATCAACCATTCTTTTAAAAATGGTACTTGGGATGAGCCAATCAAAATGGTTCAACCCTAAAAGCTAAACCAAAAATAAAATAGTATTATCCTAAACCACTTTATTTAGTAATTTGATGGGTAGGTAATTTAGCTACCTACTATAGGTAAATATGTTATTTACCTACCTACATAGGTACTTCAATTTAATCAAGTAGGTAGGTACCTAGGCCTATTTAGATATAAAATTTATGTCCACATGTCAAAATCTATTTGAATGAAAGATGGTTGATTTAAACTAATGTTACTTATGAACAATATTTAATTTTAAAATAGTTGATCACTGCCACATAGCACAGTTTCCTTAATCCATGTGTTAAAATATCTTCCCTTCTTAAATTTAATGATTCATATAAATTTATTTTTTATTCTAATATTGAATATTGAAACATGAATGTCAATAGATGAAATTCATCCACCCTATTGCTCAAGTTGAAAATGATTTTCAACTATAATAGTTGATGTCATTCACAATTAAAATGATTTGAAGTGGCAATTGATGTGGTGTTAACACATGGCTAACGTTTTCTATTGGAATGTCGCTTTCAACTTGTTGATTGCCATGGTTTTTAGTTGCAAATAAAATCTTCCAACTAAGGTTGTTGATTTCAACTAAAAATTATAGTTGAAAAGGAGTTGGAAATGTAGTTGGAAAAGGGGGGTTTTCCTTCTAATGTAAGTTTTGTAATTTCAATAATATCATATTCAATAGATGGACTACCTAATAAGAATTTTTATTTTGATTTTTATGATAGGCCAATCAAAAAAACAATTTTTATATGAATACAAATTGCTTCTCCTTTCATTCACCTTTATAGGTGAAAAGGGAAAACTTTGGGCCAAAAAAAATGGGATACATTGAGGAGGTATTCTAAACACATTAAAAAGTTGGATAACATCACATGGTGGAAGATCAATGCAAACATATGGGAACACGCTACTAACATGTTGGGAACACACAAATAAAAAGTTGCACCCCCCTACACACACACCCCCCAAAAAAGAAAAAAATGAACCTTTTTACTTGTGTATGTTCTTAAATTGCATTTGTATTCATTTTAAAAATATGGTTGCACCATATTTTTGCCTAAGTTGACACCCCTTCTACAAAGCACACCATACCTATGATGGATCAAAAGCAAATATTGCAAAATATTTTATGACTTTGGGTTCCCAACAATTATCAAATTTACATTAATAGTTTTTTTTTGGTTGATTTCATATTAAAATCAATAACATTATCTTTCATCACAATCTTCTCAAACAAAATTGTAATTTTTTTTATATTTCCCAAAATAATATGAGATGTTAAATTCATTAAATCAATAATATCAAATTAAAAAATTAAGCTGAATGAATTGCTCAATTTGAGAATCTTCAAAAATGCACAAAAATAAAATAAAAATTACACATTCAAATGGCCTAGCAAATAAATAATGTAGAAATTATATATGTGCCAAAAAATGATGTATAATGAAATATGCACAATTTTATTGTTTGAAAAAAGAAAATAATAAGTCTAATTAAAATGAAAAATGAAAAAAATAAATGTAACAATTATTCAAAAAGGCATAATTTACAATAAAAACTTTTAAAAAATCTTCAAAAATACTTAGTTATGTTAAATAAAATGAAAATAAAAATAAATCCTCTAAACAATTCAAGTTGCATATAATGTAATTCAAAATTTCCATTCAAATAATATTTAATTTTCACAAAGTCAACTCATATTTTCCGTTGATTCATCAAACTAATAGTCTGGACAACAATGTAGAACTCAAATATTGATATTAATAACATGTGTGGTCCCCAAAAAAATTGGAAAAAAACCTACCGAATAGTTTTTAAAAAAAATAATAACCAACCAACATAATCCTTAAACTTAGTATCAGCAACATTCAACATATTGTCCTTGAAGCAATGTACAATAAACATATCTCTCAAGGCAGAAATATTGTGGAGAATTCATTTGGTATTTTGAAAAAAAACTTTAGATAATTACTTCTAAAAACCAATCTACATATTTTGTTTTTACTTGATGTAATTCTTTATTGATGTATCCTTTATAACATGATCTTGGATGGGAAGAACCTTGAAATGGAAGCTTTGATGGTTCAATTAGATATGGATATTTTTTTAGCTATGTGCATCAAATTGATTTGGGGCAAAGATAAAGGTTTGCTATAGATGATTTGGGTGAAAGAAATAAGATTACTACAAAGGACAATGACACTGAAGCTAAATTGGAATATACAAAAAATTCATGAACAAATCAAAGGTTGATTCTAGAGTAGTACTTGAGAAATAGGCCCTGCCAAATGCATTGACATTTCAAAATGATTTGTTACAAATGTAGCATGAAACTTGTCAATGAATTGGAAATTGAACTTGTGAACTTGTGAATTCAACAATGATGATCTTGTATAATCAAATGTAATAATGTATTGTAATATGGAACCAAATTTGTTAAAGTGAATTGTTATTGTTCTAGGAATGCAATTAGTTTTTAGAATCACCTCTTCTACAGACTACATTTCTTTTGTTGGTTGAACGTCCATTTCTTTTTCTAACAAGTTTGAAGCTAGTTGCAAAGGTGCAAACATGAACAACTTGTCCTAAATGAAGGCATGACACATCGATGTGATGAGTTGAGATAAAACATTCGCCATGTTTTTATTTGTCTTTCTATTTGAAGTATTTTAGTTAGTCTTTGATGGTATGCTCTTGGACAATGGTGCGATAGTCTTCATTTTCCAATTTGGTATGGTTGCTGCAATTTATTGCTTCCACAATTTTTTTGTTATTTTTGATAGTTGCATCAATTACATGTGAAAAAATGTTTGATCGCTTTCGTTTGATTCGTGTGTTTGTAGGGGTAATTGGAGTTATTGAAGGACCTTGTGGTGGTATAACACATGTGCTTGGAGCATTAGAGAGGTTGAAAATAAATGCATGATGTCTAGGTCTCGGTGGATTGTCAGCATAATCATGTGACAAATTGATGACATTCACCTGAGGTTATTTAATTGGAATTGTTTCTTCTAACACATCATCGTTATTGAAAAGCTCTTGTGTAAATGAACATTAAGGCATAGAGTTTTGCTCCTCTTGTGTATCGGTTTCATGTATAGGTATTGCTGTAATGTAATTTTCGTCACCTTCAGCCTATAAATCTTTCACTAGTAGTGGTGTGTTGATGATGTGCTCTCCTTGAAATGCTTCAATTGCATCATAATACTTTCTATTGAAGGATTAAGGTAAATGATAGTTGTCATGCTCGTCTATAGTTAATTCCCAATATAATGTGTGGTGTTTGGTGGCCTTGTGGTAATCAAAAAGCTTTTTGAAGTCCGAATTGATTCCATTCCACTTGTCCTTAACATCATCCCATTCCTTGGCATTTTGTTTTTGATTAGTTTTTTAAATTCTTTGGCTATTTTATTCCACCACATTACAACATGTACATGTGCACTAAAATATCCATCAATTCTTTTTGAGCTGCATGTTCAACGTGTTTGCATTTTATCAATGCCATCACTTCCGTTGGATCCCAATTGCCGTGCCTATGTCGCATTGGCTCTCATCCTACTTTTGCCAATCCTTTGCCTTCACTATTTGCACTTCTCCCTCCTATGCTTCCATTACTTACACCTCTCCTTCCTATTGGTGACATTATTGCATTGCTTGCATGCACTGACAAATAATTGTGCATTTCCATTCTAGAGGAAGCTTTGCAACACTCAGAGAAAGTCTTGAAAACACAGTCGAAGAATGTGAAGCTTGTTATAGTTCGAGGTGTTTTGGTGTTGAAGTTCCAAGTCGAAGTTTGAAGATAGGTTCCATGGTGACAACTTACTTGCCTAGAGTTTGTGATGATAATTTACCTTTAATGATAAGTGTCCAAATCTTTGAATCTGGAAGAGTTATCAATTTGTAGTAGTAGATTATTAATAAGTTACCATTAACTAATAGTTAGATTGATAATTTGCCATGTAGGCATACCATTAAGACATGATGTAGTTTGAACAAATGTAGTTATTTTCATCACTATTGACAATGTTATTTGCATGTGTGACCAACCCTTAACAACATTAAACTTTTGTTCATGTTCACTTGTAAGTTATTAATGCCATTTAACAATTTATTAATGATAAAAATTTTACTTACATTAACTTGTAAGGTACTATGGTAGAATCATTTATCACTAATTACAAATTGATGGGTGAACACTAAGACCACCCAAAAAACACCTATAACAAATAATCACCTAGTGGGTCATTGTTCAAAATCATCCTTAAATCAAAATGTTTGGTTCAAAAAATTAGTGAACAACCATTTTAACCTTCACAATTTAGTGATGGAAGTTCTATGGTGAACCACTTGGTATTAAAAGTTCACCTTTCTTAATGTCAGATTGTTTAGCATAAATGGGATATCAAACGTAAGAAAGGGGATGAACATTTCACTCAACACCCCTAGGATAGATCGACCCATCATCGATCACTTGCTTATGATTGAATACTTATTTATATCTTCATCATATGTGCTTCATTTTGAGTGATTTAAAAATGTTATGGGAGTGCTACCTCAAGTTCTAAAAATAATCTTTCAAGTGCAAAGGAAAAACAATAATGAAAAAATAACAAGAAAAAAAAGAAACTTTCCAACTTACAAAACACATTTAAATTTAAAAAAATAAAATTATTTGGACCCCTCTTACTTTCAAACCTCATAACTTTCTTTTTTCTTATTCATTATTCATTTTAAATGATTTAAAGTGCTATAGGAGCACCACCTAAAGTTCTACAAATCATTTTTTAACTCTAATAGCAACATGTAACAAATTTTTTGGGTGTTTGAGAATTAGATTTTGAAATGTTTGGTCATTTGTTTTTTAAAATTATTGACCCCCTTTATTGGGGGGGGGGGGGTGTTGTAACTTTCTCATTTCTAATCTATTTTTGACGATTGTTAGTGTTTCAGATGCACCAAGAGGAGGAATTCAAGTTTTGTTTAGACACCAAAAAAACTGATCCCTCCGTTTGGATCTAGCCTACCATGAATGTTTAAATGTTCGATCACTAGCATTTTTACCCTATTTGATGAAAGGTTTTTTTCTACATATTAAAAAAAAAGGTTGTCAACATTTGTCCCCCAAACAACTTGGTCATAGGTGTGGGGTCTAAAATTTGAAACAAAAATGAACATTAAGGGTCAAGTTGCCCTTGTTTGGTGATGGGTTTTTTGGTGTTCACTTTCAAAAACATTGTCCACATATGATCACATTTTGGTAATGGGTGTAAGGTGTAAAAATGAAATAAAAAAATGAATGTAAAAGGGCTTGGCCTATGTTTGGTGATGGGTTTTTTTGTGTTCACTTTCAAAAAACCCTATCCACATATGTCCACCCCCAAATTTGGTAATGGGTGTGGGTGTGAAAACTGAAATAAAAAATGAAGATCAAACGTCTTTACTTTTGTTTGGTGATGGGCTACTTTTTGGTTCACTTTCAAAATTAGAGCAAAGAATGTTATAGCTTCTATTTGAGGATGAGAATTTTATCCCAAAAACAACTTGTACATTCCTAGAATTGGTTCAATCCACCTTTGGTGATGGAACGGATAATAAGAGCCCACAACTAAAAAAATCCTTGCATATTTAATCTCTAATACAAAACAACCCACTCGGGCTTTGCATTGTTTCACATTACCAATGACAATCAACTATTTATGTTTATTATCACAGTTTTGAGCAAGATTTGGATAGATGCACTAAAAATGTGTTAGATGGATGGGAGGAATGGTGGGATGTTGTGGTGAGTGTTTGGGGAATAAAGATATATTTTTATTGTTTAGGTTGTTATGTAAATGCAATCACATTTGTGACAAATTATAAATAGATTGTTCCAAGTTTAGTCCAAATGCTAAGTTAAACTAACTTAATTTGATTCCAAAATTAGTGCACATTTGCTAGGCAACAATTGAGTTCAATTGTGTGACATTTGAAATCACCAATGCAAAGTAGGAGAATTATGGTTGATGGGAAAACTCATTAATCAATCTCATCCTCATAAGTGCAAAACCTTTTGCTCGCTAGTTATCTATATGGCACATCTATCTAGTGTAAGTTACATAGACAATTGAGAGGGTATATTTCATTTGAAGACCTTATTATGCATTTTAAAGTTGCTATTTATTTATTTAATTTTTTTTGCAAGGTGGGTTCATAAAACCATACATGTTTATGTTAGCCACTATTCGATCAACCTCTATATTTTTAAAAAACTAATAATGCTTTTAGACAAGGATATTACTAGAATTGGGTTTTCATTTAATTATTGAATGTAAGGCATTAACTCTTGCTCCTAATTTTGGTAATGCTTTCATCCTAGGGCTTTACTTTACACCGAGTTAGAATTATAATTTTGAGGAAGTTCATTTTAGTATTTGTTGCATACCCCTTGCATTGGGAGAGTATTATTTTCTTATTTGTTTTCAATTGAGATTATCATCAACATCGATGTTATTTATTGATAAATTTATGGTTAAAATTTTAAATGATAAATATTTTATACCAAAGAAAAAAATCATGAATTTAATCCGCGTATTTTCTTCACAAATGGTCAAATGAAATAAAATGTATGAATTTGTCCAATTGAGATTGGTTCTTATATATAGCCTAGCATTTGCTTGGGTTGAAATTCACGTGTAGTGCATTCATAAAATGAACAAAGAAACCTAACCCTAAGAAAATGCACAAAGAAAGTCTTTGCCATAAAATAATTATATGTATTTTTCAAAAATGTCTAAAAAAATTGCCTAATTTATTTAACCCTAGTCACCAATGTTAAACCTAAAAGAAACATGAAGATTAAAAAAAAAAACATGATATGAATACCATCAAGAGAGCGTTAAGAAAATTAGTTCAAACAAACCAAAAAAAACATCAAAAACATTGGTGTGAAAACTAGAAAATCGACAACATTAATTTTTGGCTCATGCTAACTTATAGGCTATTAACAAGTTACTAATGGCATTTTTTTTGGCTTAGCCTACCTTAACTTGTAGGGTACCAACAATTTGAACAACATTAATTTTTTTGCTTATGTTACCTTGTAGGCTACTAACAACTTACTAATGGAATTTTTTTGCTTACTTTAGCTTGTAGGATATACTAAAGTAACTTAGTAAGGATAATTTTTGCTTACCTTAGTTTGTAGGGTACTAACTACTAACAATCTTACTTTAACGCTGAAGTTAACCGACTTCTTCTGGTCCGTTTATTAACAACTTACTGACAGTAATGGAATTGCAGTTAGTGAGTAATTAGTTTTCTAGTTAGTGTGTTCGTTTATTTACAACTTACTGACAGTAATTGAATTGCAGTTAGTGAGTAATTAGTATGCTAGTTAGTGTGGCGCTCTTCTTCCTCTCCTCGCACTGCAAGCGCAAGCAAGCGCGTTGCGCGCTGTCGCTGCCAGAATTTGTCAAGCTTTGTTTGTACTCTGCACACGATACCGAATGCAGTTGAAGCGCATACGTTTGGTGTCTTTCATATTTTCATTCGAGCGAGTTTTCTGTTTGGTTCTTTTGGTGGATTGATATTCTCTGAATTTTTATTTATTTTTGGTCTTTTTTTTGGGCTTTCGACTCGCTCTCGAACCCTGAAAGAAACCAGAGAGGCAGACGGTGGCAGTTGTAAAACCTCAATTCCGTCGTTGTGAAGGGGACATGCTTTTTTCTTCTCTGCTTAGTCCAGGTTTGGCAAGAATCGATCGATTGTCGAAGGCTTTGGGCGGCAAGATCTCAAGGGGGCTTCGATGCGGAAGCGGCTGCGATACAGGAAATTGCGGGAAAGGGAGAAAAGCTTGTTGAACTAATAAACGGCGTGGAATAAGGAAGACGAGGGAAGAAGGCAGACAACAAAACAGCCTGATGCTGAAAGAAGGGGAGACAGAAGGGAGCAAGAGGACGGGTGCCTAAAATGGGAGGAGCTGGACGGATCGGTTTGCTGTCTTTGCTAATACTGACAGCAGCTGTTTACTTCGTCATCACGAAGGCGTATGGTGGAGATCGGAAGGCGATGGTGGAGGGATTTCGCTATTCTGCAGAGAGGCTCGGACTCTGGGCCATGCCGGTGTTCGTGCTGGTGCACACTGTTGCCATTGCTTTGTGCTTTCCTTATGCTATTGTCTTCGAGGCAGCAGCATCTTTTCTCTTCGGTTTCCTCAATGGCGTCATGTGTGTGTTTGCTGCCAAAGTCATGGGAGCTTCACTCGCCTTCTGGCTTGGAAGGTCGGTTTAATGCATTCTTCTCCCCCCCCGCCGGGTCTTCGTCTCATCATTTCTGCTTGATGTGCTCTTTGATTCTCTCATGTGAGAAGGTATCCCATTTTTGGTTCACTATCTTCTGAATTTGGCAGGGAAGAGACTTTCAATCTGAAATGCAGATACAAAGAGCAAGATAGAAGCACTGAAGGTCCTGTTTGGTTAGGGTTTCCAGTGTGCTTGTTTTTTCTCTCCACCAAGTTTGATGAAGTGAAGTTCTTATGGATTTTCACAGCAGTGACACATAAGACCAAAAACTTAGTGCTTCAGCACTAGGAATGTTGATAGTATTGGAACCAGGGTTGGTGACAGCTACATGGAGTTGATATAACCTGAACCTGAGGAAATTGCAGGGCATTGTTTCGGAGCTCCACCTGGGCGAGTGATTTGGTGAGAAAGAACAAGTACTTCAACATTATCAACAAAGGAGTCGTGAGAGATGGTTGGAAATTCGTCTTGTTAGCACGCTTTTCCCCTGTCCCATCATATGTCATAAACTATGGTCTGGCAGCCACAAATGTCTCATTTCCTGTGCATTATTTGCTGCCAACCATTGCTGGTGGCCTGCCCATGATTATACAGAACACTTCAATTGGAAGTCTTACTAGTGCTGCCACAATGGAAGCGGGTGCTGATAAGACTACTGCCAGCAAATCTGGAGTATTGACCTACATTCTTCCTGCTATTGGCATTGTGTCCAGCATATTGATCACATGGCGCATTAGAAAGTATGCAAAGTTTGCATCATCAGAAGATTTTGTGCTCATAGATGCCTCTCTGACAAGCTCCAAAGACCCCCACGAAAGGGAACAAGGTGAGATCTCCATGGGTGCAAAGTATTGTTGAATATTTGGCTCAGTTTCTTTGCATTGACAAAAGACTCATTGATCCTACTTTGTATTCAGGATTCCAAACTATTCTTGTTGGAGACTTACATCATTTTCATTTTGTTTGGAAGTTTCAGGTGAGATCCTTCATAAGCTCCTAACCATGACTTGATGTACTTGTGTTGTGCAGATGGACAGCAGCAGTTAGATACGAGAATGTCTTCAAGTGATGAGAGTTGTGAATACAGCCAGACTCTGCACAGGAGGTCCACCAGGTGTTTATCAAGTTAACCCCAGTTTTCCACTGTAGTCATGAGATCCTTGGGCCTTTTGTAACTGCAAAAGCTCAAAGGATATAGGAAGGAAGATACAACATGGAAAGAGATTATGATGACCATTTAGTGCATTTTATTGCAAATTTGTACTAACCATGTGCTTTGCTGGTGTGGCACATTCATGGTTCCCTCATTGTTGAGACTAGAGAGAGACCAGATACAGGAAGGTAGATATCCACATGTTCACAGGCTATCCTTTCACGAGAGGATAAGGCTTTTATGAAATCCCTTTATTTCATGAATATAAAAAAAGAAAATCATCTGGTTTGTAATTCCTTAGTAGTTATTGCATATTCTGCGTCAGTGTATATTCAACATTGGTGCAACCACAAATCAAACTGCTGATGGTGAATTTAATCGAAATTTTGTTTTCAACGTCTCCCACTGTTATTATTCCTGCTTTGCATTTTTAAGAATCTTGTTTTTAGGTTATGACCTTTTCTTAGTATCTGGATGATGACTTAGACCGAGTGTTAAAGAGAGTTGTGTTATGTTACTGCAGAGGTGATCTTATCATGGAGGCAAATGCAACTTGTTGGCATTTCACTGAAGGATGTGCTTATTGTTTGTGTTTGCAGCCAGAGTCCATCAATGTCTCAGCACTCCTAAGAAGGGCTTTCTCTGCCAATGAAGACCAGCCACAAGACACTACCTTGGGAAAGCAAAGGCCCATTGTCCAAGATGGCTCCCTTTCTTGATGACATTGCTGCACACACACCTTTTTCTTGGTATTCCCACATGATGACCCAGAAACTCAAGGATAGGAGATCAGGTGCAAGGTGACACCTAATTTGAATTGTTGCCCTAAGTCTCTCAATGTCAATCCCAACTTTATTGAAGATTGTTCAACCGAGTTCAACCGAATACAACATGTCCATTTGTTGAGTTAAGAGAGAATATGAACCAAAAAAATCCATTTACCACCTCATTTTGTCCCAACATGCCAATTTGCGAAAAGACAGTGTTGTCAGCCCATGTAATGAGATACATTTCAGTTTCCCACATGTTAGATTGAATTGCATATTTTGCATCTGCACCGAGCTCCTTGAGATGACTCCATTATGCAATAGTACTATGCCTGTTGTTATCAAAAAAAATACCATTCTGAAAGCCATGGCCATGACTTTAATGATTTTAAACTCTCTGGTTTACAAACCCATTTTCTCCTAACTGAATGATTTATTTGGGCCAAAGGAAAGGTTGGAAATATCCAATAATGTAGGTTTTAAAATTCGCATAAATTGTTATACTAAAATGCAAAAAATAGAACTATTTGAAATTTGTGTTGGGAAGGCATGTGTGATGATTATGAAATCATGGGCATGTGTGTTGCAACCCACCCACCCCCCCCAAATTCCCATGCAATCATTGTTTGCCATTGCCATCACATATAAAAATTAAGTATGTGATAATAATAATAATAGGTTCTAGAAGTGATCATTAAAATGTGTTGCATGGAATGGAATGTCATGTTTGCTTACATCAACTACCAGAATATTCCACCCATACTCCAACATCTATTGTTCACATAGTTTGCATGGACTTCACACCATGTTTGATAAATCTATGCGTCTCACTACTTATCTAAATAAATAGGTATCCCAAAGTAATTCAAACAAAAAAATGCAAAAAAAATAGAAAATAATGTATATCAGGTCATGCTACAAATGGTATCATCAACAACTCAGTAGTTATGGAGTTTGAACTTTGATTAGAAGGAAAGGGCTAACCTTACTATTAGGCTAAGTTCAATTGCAATCAAGTGAAACTAATCTTGTGGCCCAACAACTATAAATTTAAATTAATGCATCAAGTTTTTTAGATGCATACAAGTGTAGGGGAAGCCTAGCACTAGCCACAACTTGCAATGGAATCTTTTTTGGAATTGAGACACCAAATATCTCACCCATATCAATATCTTGAGGATTCTGTCCTTTTGGTAATGTCCATGTGAAGCTATGAAGAAGCTTGGCCAGTTCAATTTGCACCATCAAAAGACCATAATTCAAACCTGGACATATACGCCGTCCAGAGCCAAATGGTAACAATCGGAAATCTATCCCTTTTACATCAATCAGATTTTCAACAAATCTTTCAGGACTGAAATCAAATGGATTTTCATAAGCAGATGGATGTCGATGAACGGCCCATACATTCACAAAAATGGGACTTTTGGAAGGTATGTGGTAACCTCCTATTTCACAAGCTTCTCTATTTTCATGTGGCATCAGTAGGGGAGCTGGAGGATGAAGTCGAAATGTTTCTTTCACTATAGCTTGTAGGTATTTCAATTGAGGAATGTCATTTTCATCTACAACCCGTTCTTGGCCAACCACATCATCCAATTCATCTTGAACTTTTTTTAATACATTTGAATGCCTTATGAGCTCCACAAGGGCCCACTCCACTGTGGTGGCAATTGTGTCAGTCCCTGCAACGAAAATTTCCTACACACAATTGTGGCACAATTAGCCAATGAACATCATTAGTGGGTTGTTGAATTCAAGCAAAAAAAACTTGTTATGCATGCAATATTACCTAGTCCTACTACAAAAAAATCGTGCAAAGATAATAGTGATGTGTTCATTAATGAAGTTCACAAAACAAATTGTTGAAATCATTGAACACAACCATTAACCAAATTCAAAACCAATAATTTGGGAAATCTATAGATGAGTTATAAGAACATAGAACAACTTACAATGGCAACTCCCTTGATTGTGCGGTCATCAAGCTTGTCACTAACACCATCTACACCAGGATGAGAAAGCATGACATCTAGAAAGTCTTTTGATTCATTTGCCTTTTTTTTTTCTTTTAGATGTTCTTGTATAGTTTTGTTGAAAAATCGATCTATCCTCGAAAGTATTTGGTTGCATTCAAGTCGAATACCTTGGAGATCAAATGGCTTTAGGAATGGGACATAATCACTAATGTTGAAGACACCATTTATATTCATGATCTTCATAACAATATCCTTGAACTCCTGAGATTCCTCATCACTATGCATTGTGTTGAAATATCTTTTCTTGAAGAGTAAGCGTGAGATCACATTCATGGAGGTACTAGACAAGCTTGTTTGCATGTTCACTGGGTTTCCTTCCTGCAAATTGTTCAAACTCCTAATAAGATTTTTGAAACTCCATGAATGCATTTG
>Ga0209611_10005996_pt1 | contig 20118 bp, 17 predicted proteins | sample S1TSphgellanicum_3_FD_187693 | JGI IMG/M metagenome (GOLD analysis project Ga0209611, IMG submission 187693) | Host-associated microbial communities from peat moss isolated from Minnesota, USA - S1T2_Fc - Sphagnum magellanicum MG (SPAdes) (version 2) | ecosystem: Host-associated > Plants > Peat...
AAAAAATTAAATTTTTTTTTTTTTGACAAGCAACAAACAAAAATTTAAATGATAAAAAACTAAAAACCTAAAAAAAAAAATTAACAATATTAGTTCCACAACATCTCAATTTCATCAACCACCCCAGTTTAATTCTTGCTGTGCTCAAAAAGAACCTAAAATTAGAGCAAAAAAAGATATTATAACCCCAAACAAATAAAAAATTCTATTTTTAAAAACCATTGTTAGTTTGAAAGTTGATTTATTTAATACATTTTCTAATAATAAAACGTAGGTAATTAAGACAAGAGTTGGGTGAATTAAGGATAGTCCGTTAGTTAACGTTGTATTTATAATCAAATATTTTTTTAAAAATAAAAATATAGTATATATAGGTTTATTTAAAAAACAAAACAGTAATATGCATATTAAGATTAAATTTGTTTTTAAATTATTTGATTTGCTTAACGAAATTAAAAAAACTAACATTAAAACTAAGTTTAATTTGGGGTTGTTTAAATAAAAAATAAACTTAAAAATGTAAAAATTAACAAATACTGAAGAAACACTCTCAAAAATTAAATTATTAGTTAAACATAAAAATAACACTGGATATAATGAAACCATTCTGAAACTAAGTTTTGTATAGTAATTTAGTAAAAGAGACCAAATTAATAAATTTATATATTATGATAGACTGCTGTAAACATATTTTTTTTTTAAACGTCTTTTTATAGATTTTATTTTTTTTTGATTTTTAGAGTCTAATTTTAGTGCCGGTTTAAAAACATAATATAGGTATTTTTGTTTATTTGTACTCAATTTTGAGTTTAATTTGAAAAAATTCAGTCATTTGAAAAAATTTTTTGATAATCCTGTTACTTTAACAACAAAATTATAGTTAGGGTAAATATTATCTAAAACTTTAATTATAAATTTTACCAAAAGTATTTTTGTGTGTTTTTTTTTCCTTAATTCTTTTTTAAAAGTATTCGTGTAATGAAGCAAAAATCCTCCTGTAAAAGTTCTTACTGTTTTGTTTAAAAGAATCAAACTACAGCGTAATTTTACATCATTGTTAAAAAGTATAATAAGCTCATTATCTTCATGATTTTGGATGTAAATTTGGTTGTAACTACTTTTTATTACCAAAAATAAATAAATGAATAAGGTTTGTATTCTTCTTTCAAAAAAAATTGGGTTACTAATAGCAATAATTTCAAAAAAAAGAAAAAAGTAAATATTTAATAAGTAGATATTTTTCTGTTTTTTTCTTTTTTTAAAAAGTATAATTTGTTTGGCTGTTGATAATTTATTAAAAATGGGTGTAATATAACAATTTTGTGGCCCATCAATAAAATCAATAAGATTTATTCAGTTGATTTTTTTTATTTGGGTAGATAGCAGGATTTGAACCTGCAACCATCAAAGTCACAATTTGATACTCTACCTTTGAGCTATATCTACCTTATAACTGTCAATTAAGGGCATTAGTTTGTCAATCATATAACAAGGAAATTATTATCAAAATAAAAAATAAATAAAAAATAAATAAAAAATAAAAATTTGCATAATACAAGTTTATTAAAAAAGGCATCATTAAAATGAATTCAATATCGTATAACACTAGAAAAACACATATTATTAAAAAATTAAAATTAAACTGTAAATCTATATCATTAATACTTTTAAAACCACACTCGTAAAAGTTCTTCTTAGTTTTATGGTTTTTACCCTTAAAAAAGTATTCACCTAAAAACGTTAACAATCAAAAAATTAAACTAAAAATAAAAACATTCTGCACAAAAAATAATATTAATATTCCCCCCATTATTTCTTTAAATTTATTGCATCAAACATTATAGAATTATATATGTTTTTATAAACAAGCACAACAATCAATGCTATAGAGAATTCTAATCCTGCTATACCTAATAAAAGTAGCGAAAATGTTAACATCTCAGAGCTATCAATCAATGCTGCTATATATATAGCGCTAGAGTATAATAAAACCCAAGCTATTTCAGTAACAAGTAGTATTTTTAAAAAATTATAGCTTTCAAACAGTATAAGTAACAAACAAATTCAAAAAACCAAGCTAAAAAAATTTAATGTATTTTGCATTAGTTATCATTATAATTCCACATAATCGTTATCTATGTAGGTCAATTGATTTTCAAAAAAATTATAATAAATGTCTTTATATCCTTCCGTAGGATAGCTTTTTAACATTGGGTTGTCTAACCTAGAATAGTCCAAAAGTAAAGTTCTTGTATCATTTTTTAATCTATAACTCAAACCAAACATTTCAGACAATTCTCTTTCTAATCAATTACTATTTTTATAAACCTTGTCAATTGATATTATACTTGAGTTATCACTAAAATTAAGAATGAAAGTAAGTCTTATTTTTGTGTGATAAATATAATAATTGTAATAAATAATGTGTCTATTTAAATTTAATTGGATATCCGTCTCGGGTAATATATTACTGTATTTGAGTGTATCAATGGCTGAAGCTTCATTTAAAAAAGAAAAATTATAAAAAATTTCACCCTTTAAAAATTTATTTAAACTAAATCAACAGTAATTTGGTACAAAACAGACGTAATGGTTTGGTGTCATAACATTTGAAGTGTATATTATAGGGTTTAGTTTTTCAAACACTATAAAAATATTCATTGGAAATTGATATTTCCTAAACATCAACTTAATCTTTATTTATTCTGTGGGTATAGCAGTTCCAAAAAAAAAAAAATCGAAAAAATGAAAACAACATAAACTCAACGTAATTTCACGAAAATTAAAACTTGCTTTAATAAATAAAATAAAATCTATAAATTTCTATACATACTCAGACATATACTCTTATGAGTATTTTATAAACTAGGGTGGATCTGGCATGGCGAGTACGTAATTACTTTAGTTTAAGTATTTGGAGGCTTTTACAGTATTTCGCAACCATGACTGTAGCCTTCCACGATACAAATTCTCTATACGGATTTTTTATACTTTTAGTGGTTGTTTCCCAATTAGTCAGCGGTACTATGTTATCGTTTAGTTTAATACCAGAACCTATGATTATACCTATGGTAAGGGATGAAGAAGATGCAGAAGATTTATATACTGATGATTTTTTTTGATTGCATGAAAGAGGTGTTGATCTTATATTTATTTTTAGTTATATGCATTTGTTCAGAAAATTATATATATGTGCATATGATTTAGACCAAGAAGTTTCTTGAAAGTCTGGAACTTTCACATTTTTAATTTTTCAAGTAGTAACATTTTGCGGTCTTATATTGTGCTGTACACATTTAAGTGAAATTACTTTGACGATTGCGGCAAATATAATGCATACATTTTTTTTTTTTAAAGGAAAGGTGTATTGATGGATATTTACTGATAAAACGTTAAATAGCGATACCCTTCTAAGGCTTGCTTATGCTCACTACTTGTCTGCATTTTTTATGTTTTACTTAGCAATTTTACACGGTTTAGATTTACATTACGATTGAAAAAATGAAATAACATACGACGGACTAGAATCTGAAATGGTTTGGTGGGACGAAGCCTTTTCCAACGAAATAGGCACTTTTTTCGAAATAGTTATATTATTAATTTTACTTTGTTTGTGACTTTATCCAGAACCAGAATCTATATCTTACGAATTATTTATGTGAGGCGATATTGGTTTGGTAACTGATGTTAGATTTTATGGTGTAGCGCCACATTGATACTTTAGACCTTTTATGGCTTGGTTGATTGTTTGCCCTCACCATAGAACTGGCATTTTTGGTTTGATTTATTTCTTTTTTGTATTATTTCACCAACCAACATTACATGGCGTCAGAAAAATACAAAAAAGAAAAACATTAAATATATTAAATTGGTCTATTTTTAAAAAACTTAAAAAATATACTGAGTATAGAAACTTCTTAAAAAGAAATAACGCTAAATTCATAAACGTTGAAACTAATTTTTTCTATCAATTTACATACACATTATTTATAATGTGTGCTCTATATACTGGATCTTTTTTACCATATGGTAGATTCTACAATAGATTAGGTGGTAATGAAGGTATGCTTTTTTCATATTTATACGTATGCTTTTATCTTACTTTTTCTTTTTTTAGAAAACCCCTTTTTTTAGAAAATTATAATAAAAAAATAAATAAAAAAAGTAGTATTTAAGTTTGTAGAGTTTGTTTTTAAAACTTTATAAAAATTTTAAAACTTATGTTGTATCTGTTAATATACTTAAAAATTATTGAAATTTTTTATATAAATATTATACCCAATTTTTGTGTATTATTTGACTACTTAATGTATTATATTATATTATATTATTTATATTCTAAATTAAATCTATTCTAAAGGCGGTAGCACTAATTTCCTTAACTTTTTGAAGACTAACAAAAACAAAATTTTATTAGGTTGTTTGCTAATTAATTTCGTTTGATGTATTTCTTACGTCTTTAACGTATCTTATTTATGCAAACTTGAGTTTTTCTTTAATTGGGAAAACAAACATATACTTTTAGATATAATAATTAATATTATATCTTTTAACTGGATTTATATTTTATATAAATTCATCATATTTTGAAAGTATATTGTAAGTGTTTGTGTTAATGATTTAAATATTAATTTATTAGCTTCTATTTTTATATCATGGTACTATTGCTTTAATGATTTAAACAGTATTTGATTGTCTATTACACCCTTATCTAGCGGTGAGTTTTTAAAAAACTTCGAGATTTATTTCAATGTTGCTTCTTTTAAGGTCGTTAAGGATTACGCTTCATTTTTTTGTCCAAGAAATTTTTTTTTATTATTGTCAGGTTTACTAAATGATTTAAACTTATCTAGCTTTTATAACATAATTGTATACTCAATAAAAAACCGTAATGTTGCTTTATATTATGATTCCGTTTTTGTTATTTTTCTTTTTTTATTTGTGTTATCTACGGTTATTTCGTTTTTAATGATGTCTTATTTAGGACTATATGGTGTTTTTACAATTAATGCGATTACAATCTTTAGTTTTTGACTTATTACAATTATAAAAATGGATTATTTTTTGTATTTCAACGGTAAACTATTTATTAGTTTAGGTAAATGATTTACACTACAGAGCTACACTACCGTTAATTTCGAGCTTTTATTAGATTCATTAGCTTACTCTTACATTCTTTTAACTTTAACTATAGCTGTATCTGTATATTTCTATACTTTTTCCTACTTCAGGTACGAACCTAATGTTGAGCGATTACTTTTACTTATTAACGCATTTGTTATAAGCATGTTATTATTAGTAACTAGTTCAAACCTATTTGTTTTATTTTTAGGTTGAGAAGCTATAGGAATTACATCCTTCCTTCTTATTGGTTTTTGATCCTCTAAAATCAGTGCACTTAAATCAGCTTTCAAAGCTATGACCTTCAATAAATTCAGCGATGTTTCACTATTAATAGCTATTATATCACTTTATTTAGTATGCGAGAATTCTAGTATTATATTTATAAATTCTAAAATAGGTTTATATCAAAATAATTCAATTACCTTCGGGTTAAGTAGTGTTTCTTTTTTAGAGTTTGTTTCTTTCTTTTTATTATCAGCAGCGTTCGTTAAATCAGCACAATTTGGTACCCATATTTGACTTCCTGATTCTATGGATGCTCCTGTTCCTGCATCTTCTTTGATTCATTCTGCTACTCTTGTTTCGGCTGGTATTTTTTTAATTTTAAGGTTTTCGCCTATTTTTAATTATTCTGTATACGCTGATACATTATTACTATTAATAGGGTCTTTCACAGCATTCTTTGGTGCCTGATCTGCTATGTATCAAACAGATTTAAAACGAATACTTGCCTACTCTACTATGAGTCACTGTGGTTTTTTAATGGTAACTTGTTTTTTAAAAAACCCAGAATTATCTATTTTTTATTTATATGTACACGGATTTTTTAAAGCTTCTATTTTTTTGTGTGTTGGTAATATAATAAGGTTTGCTAATAATTATCAAGATATAAGACGAATGGGTATGTTTTGGAAATACTTACCCTTTGAATCGATCGCTTCGTTAATCTGCCTTGTAAATTTAGCCGGGCTGCCATTTACATTAGGGTTTAATATGAAGCATCTAATGTTGGCCAGTATAAAATACAATAGTGTTCTGCTTTTTATAAGTTTTTTTTTTATTATTGTTGGCATTTTAGCAGGTTTTGTCTATTCATATAAAATCTATAATTATGTTTTTCTCGATTTTAAAAAGTCTAAAAAATATACATACAAACACGTTAATTCTACTAATTTAAAATCGGAGCATTATTCTAATTCTACTTTGGCTTCAACCAGCGCAATTGTATTTTTAATAACTGTGGGTTATTCAATATGTTTATATAATTATTATAATTGGTCTGCATTATTTAATGTTTATGAGAGTTTAGATTTTATCTATTTTGAGTTATCAAATATTTATAACTTAAGGTTTTCTCTACAATCTTTTTTATTTTTCTTGTCGTTTTTAAACTGATTTTCAATACTTTTATTTTTAGGTATCGTTTTTTCAATTTGAAGGTTTAATATATTTTATTATGAATCTTATAATAATTTCTTTACTGGGTTGTTATTTATATTATTTTTATATGTTAGCTTATTAATTATTTGTTAGTTGTGGGGGAATATTGCTGTTGAAACTATAACTCAGGTTAACTTCGGTATTGGTTTCTCCAATATGAAATCAGAAGTACTTATACATTTAGCACAATGACAATATTGGTGATGATTTTGATTTTCTTATTTATGGTCCATATATTATTTATTAGTTTTAAGGGTCTTGAGGTTTAGGTCTTTAAAGTTTAAACCAAAAATAGCCACTACATTAAGACCACATGGTAAATGAGGCGATTTAATTGTTTGTGTTATACCAGTATCTTGATGCGCAAATATTTTAAGCAATTCGAGTTTAATATTAAAAATGCTTGAATGACAGGCCGAATCAGGACTGTTTACTGTTCGTATAAGAGGAAAACAATGGTATTGGGTATACAAATTTGAGTTGAAGACTGTAACGGATATTATAGCTGCGCCTAAAAATTCAGGACGAAATAAATGATCTGTTTTTACACCCGGTGATATACAGACTGCTGACGATTATTTACATATATTACAGTTAAGAGCACAAAGTAAATGAGCACAAAAATACTGAAAAAAGGAGTTAGTTAAAAATAATAAAACAGATGAATTTAAAATTACATCACCAGTTGACAAATTTGCCTATTCCTATAATACATCTTATAAAAATTTTATCTCAAGTAATATAAAAACTAATAATTCACTATTTTTAACAAATTCAAATTTTTTAGGGAATTATACTCTAAATAATTACCAGGTGCATCTAGATGCAACAGACACACTTGTTGAAACAAGACTAAACAACAAAAAAAAACCTTGGATTTTTAAAAAAGGTTATTTAAGTGTAAAAACACTTAACACCCAATTACCAAGTGAAAATTTTTATAAGCTTAATGATCTTTTTTTTTTTACTAACAGAAAATCTTGTACACAACCAAAAAAATCCATATTTTTATCTATGAAAGAAGACCCCGATTACTTAAATAAAATTTTTAAGCAATCCTCGGATGTAACAGAGGTTACAAGGTGGTTTAAACGTATGTCTGGGTCTATTCAACCTGTAAAAATTTTAAAGCAACCAATTTCGCTAAAAACTAAAATTGAAGGTGAAAGTCTAGTTGAGGTTTTTAGATCAAGATTTACAGAAAATGATTCTTATCTTATGCATAAACCACTTCCTAACTCAACTTTTTTAGCTATGAAGCAAAAAAGATACAAAAGAAGAAGAATCATTTTTCATAGAGCCAGATTTTATTGAAATCCTAAAAAAGGTTCTAAAAAAATAGAAAAATTCTCAGCATTTCCTAACTTAATAGATAATACTATTATTGAAGATAGTAAAATCGATAATACAAGGCACTACTCTATGATGAAAAAAAGAAGAAATAGATCAGAAAACACTTCTATTTTAACATCTAGGAGACTTCTTAGAACCAAGAGAACCCTAGTTTTACCAGCGCACGTAAATTTGACTGCTGTAACTAATAGTTATGATGTTGTTCATTCTTGGTTTATCCCAGGATTAGGTTTAAAAATGGATTGTATTCCGGGAAGGTCAACTCATCACACCTTTCATATTGATAACGTAGGTTTTTACTACGGACAATGCGCAGAAGTCTGTGGAAGATTTCATCACCACATGCCAATTAGAATTTGTGCATTACCTTACGAACACTTTCTAGTTTGATGAAATACTTTTGGTCTACCAAAATTACTATTTACTACCCCTAAAAAAGACTTCCAAACTTACTACGGTTTTAGAAAATATGTATGATAACTGATAAATTTAACAATTTTTGCAGTTGGATGTGAACTAATTTTTTTAGTTGAGTGTGATCTTAGCTCCGGATTAATGCTAGTCAGACGCATAACACATGCAAGTCGTATGCAAAACAGTTTATTTTTTTCTTAAAAGTAAACAATAATATTAGTGTATTATTTAATTTTATGACTAAATAAACATTGATTTGAATAGCGTATGGGTGCGTAAAGTATGTTTTTTCAACCTATTGGTTTCTGCAAAAAAGGAAAAAGATTACTTTCGATTCAATAATTATTTTATTTTATTTTATTTTATTTGCTGAGAAGTTTTTATTTAAATAATCGCCAATAGATTTGAATGTATAAGATTAGGTATTAAACAATTTAAAAAAGTTTAGCCAACGATCTTTAGTTGAGTTGAGAGAGGAATCAGCCACATTGGGTATGAGAACAACCCTTCCGTTTGGCAGCAGTGAGGAATTTTAGGCAATACGCTCAAGCGTGACCTAGCGAACTGATGTAGACGAAGAAAACTAAGGTAGTTGTAAACTCAGTGCGTTAACTAACATTATGGGTAAGTTGAAGTAGAAGCCATGGCCAATACATGTGCCAGCAGCCGCGGTAATACATGAGTGGTTAGCATTATCCGTCGTAATTGGGCGTAAAGAATGTCTAGACTGTCAAAAAATTTATAATTTACTATAACGGCTACCGGGTTTGTTATAATAATTTTGCACTTGAGTTAAATAGTGGTTTGTAATATCTGTAAATGAATGATTGAATATGTCGACTTTACAGTGGGATTCTACAGTGAAAATAACAAACCTTATTTAACTGACGTTAAAGCATGAAAGCACAGGTATCAAGTAGGAGTTGTTTCCCTATCAGTCTGTGTTGTAAATTATGAGTATTAAATTAAAATAGATTTAAGCTAACGCGTAAATACTCCGCCTGGGGAGTACGATCGTAAGGTCGAAACTTAACAGAATTGGCGGGAATTTGTTCAAACGGTGGAACATGTGGTTTAATGCGATGATCCACGCAAAATCTTACCAGGGTATGTAAATTCGGGTTATATTAAAAAATAACTTTTATTAAATATTAAACCGAACAGGTGGTACTGCATGGCTGTCGTCAGTTCGTGCTTTGACGCGTGGGATTAATTTCTCTAACGAGCGCAACCCTCTCAACCAGTATTAATAAATTTTTATTTATAATTATAAATGGGCTTTTATTTTTTGGTTAACTATGGGCGAAGGTCTAGAGTTGGAATTTTTTAATTTTAACACAGATCGTTTTACCAGGGAAGGAAGGCTGAAGTCAAGTCATCATGGTCCGTATGTTCTGGGCTACACACGTGTTACAAAGGTGAATTCAAAGAGTTACGAAAGTGTAAACTAGAGTAAAGCTCAAACAATCACCACAGTTCGGATTACTTTCTGAAACTCGAAAGTATGAAGTTGAAATCGTTAGTAATCGTAAATTAGTAAGTTACGGTGAATGTTAAGTCAAATTTTGCACACACCGCCCATCACGCTCGGAAAAATTATTTGACCAAAGTAAACGTATGCATTTATTTTATAAAACTTTTAGATTTAATTCCTTACAAAAATAAATGTTTTTGTAATGTGCTTCATTTTAATGAAGGTTTTGCATATCAATTATCAAAAGTTAGATAAATAATTTGAGTGAAGTTGACACAAGGTACTGGTAGGGGAACCTGCTGGTGGAAAATAAGTATATTTAACACTATGTATTAATTAATTTATTAAATTTTAGTTTAATGTTCCACACACTGTTGAATGGTATTGTTTTAAACACAATTATAGAAAATCTATTTTCTTTAATATTAATTTTGTACTTTTCAAAAATACTGATATCTTTTCTAATTTCAGATTTATTATGACCGACTAATTTTTTTAATAAACGGCACGTTAACACTTCAGTGAAAAAACATTATAGGGTATACGTAGAAGTATTACAAAAAAGTTTTTTTTTACAAAAAAGAAAGTATATTTTTTTTAAAAAAATTTATAAAGCTTTTATAGCTGACATTAGAGTTAAATAATAAGTTTAAGGTTACTTAAATAATTTTAATTTTTAATCGTTGTTTTAATTAGAAATCTAATTGCTATCGTTATAGCAAATATCAAATTTGGGAGAATTACTAGAATTTGGCAAAGATTTATAGCAAAAATTATAAAGCTTTTCCAAAAATTTAATTTTGGGGATTTATCTAAAAAAGATAAATTTATATTTACTTATCTTTGAGATAAAGAAAATTTTAAACTATTTTACCGTTATTGAGTTGATAGGAAAAATTTTATAGTTTATAGAATAAAATTCTCTAAGTTTTTGTATACATTGTTCACCCCAGAAATAAGAAAAGTATTAAAATTAAATAATTATGGGGTTAATTTAAAAACTATTTTTTTAGCTACAAAAGTACAATACCGTGCAAAAAGTAACTTTAGAAATGCAATTTTTTACAATTTTTTAAACTCCCCTTATTATGTCATTGACGTTTACGATTGATGCATTTTTTTTAAAAAATATTTTTCGTATTTTTACGGTTATCTACTAAGCAGTTTGGAAGAAAATATTGAGGTTTTTGAATCAAAATGTAATACTTTTGTGTTATTAAATACTGTTGTTTTTTTCCCACTCAATGAGTATAAAGTTAATTCTGTTAACAAATTTCTTTTTAACGATTTGTTCAAAACAAAAACAACAAAAACAACAACAAATATTAATAGGATTATGTGATCGTATGGATTTGATTTTAAAGAGTTTATTAAAAAATTAAAGGATAAAAAAAAAATTCTTTTACAAAAAATTTTAGTAAGATATGCTATTATCTATAAAAATTTAAACGTTACAAATTTTTTAAAGCCGTCGTCTAACGTTTTTATCAAAAATTTAATAAGTAAAATTAATGGTTCTACTCTTATTTTGATGTCTGACGAAGTCAAAACTGGAAAAAAAAAATATTATATAAGATTTTCTGAGTCTACTGTAATAAAATGATATGATTTTCGTTTCTTTAGCAAAATTAAATTGCTTTACATAAGGAAAGCAAAAATATTTAATAAGAGTAGATTTTCTAGAAATAGACAATTGTATAGAACAGGTTTTTATTGATGTCTCTGAATTAATATTATAATAGTTTACGCTTTGTACTTTTATTTTTATAGATTTTCGTTTAACTTTGGTTATTTATGGTTTTTAATTGGTTTGTTTGCTTTTTGCTTTTTTTTTTCTAGGGGTTTACAAAACAAATTTTTCGAGATCAAATGGCTTGTAAATGAGTTTTTTTGTAATTGAAGATGATTTGAAAGTTTAATAGAGCTGATGTTTAGTTTGTTGACAAATTTAAATGTTTTTGTAAAAAAGCAAACTAATTCTTTATTATATAATAAATTAAAAAAGGAAAAAGAGTTGGTTTTTGAGTTTTGAGAGTGAATACATAGGTGTATTATTTGATGCTCGCTTGAATGGGCAAAAAAAAAAAGAAAGAGATTTGTTTATATATGGAAATCATATCCAGGTATAGACGACTCCTTTTTAAAATGAAGAAGTAAAGTTTTTTGGGTTATGCAGCTTTGAGAAATGCTTACGACTTATTAGTAGGATTATTTTTAGGGGAATAGTTTAATGGAAAAACTATGGTCTTCAAAATCGTTGATGTAGGTTCAAGTCCTGCTTCCCTTGTAGTTTACTTGATATTTTTAGTCTGTGTTTTATTTTTATTATTTTGGTACCTCTCCACCACCAACATTCATAAATTTTTTGATTATATTTACAATAAAGTAGGTCCCTATAGTTGATTAGTTAAAGACAAAAATAAAAAAACAATTAATCTTGCCAAAAGACATAGATTAATCAATATGAAAAAAAAAGCTCAGTATTTTTTTAAAAATAAATCATTTGTTTTATTAGATGTATACAATTTTTTTTGGAAACAAATCTATTATAAGATAAATAAACAAAAATTGACTGATATTAAAATCTCAAACAAAGTAAATCAAGCCAATTACAATTTTTATTTTGAGTATAAACCTTTCAATTCTGGCTTTGGTACTACCCAGTTTACGAAAGCTTGAAAATATATTTGGTTGGGCATACGTTACTGAATATTACCTATAATTGTAGCTATAGTTGTATTTTATTACCTATCGTTCCTAAGGTTATTACCTTTTAATAAAGTCATGTTCGGTTGAATATCTGTATTTATGCTTGTTTATTGATTAACCTCAGGTTTTGTGTTTTTTGTAAAAAAGTATCAATTTGGTAAATACACTAGCGTAATACAAAGGTTTTGAAGAAGAAGTTATATTCTATTTTGAGTTTTAGAGGCTTTTTTATTTTTTATTTTTTTTTACCTCACATTAAACGCATCCAGTGAATCATTTTTAATGTTAGATCAACAGCAATATTTTAAAAACTATTTGTTTTCATGACGTTTTTTTCTACTAAAAATAATACCACTTAGCTTACTAGTTATAATTGTTTATATTTATCTTTTAGCTATAAAATTTAATACCATGTCTAAAAGTGCATTTGTATTGTTGGGTATTACTCTTATACTAACTTATGTAGTTTGGGTAGAATTTTATCAATTTTATCACCTTTTACACTTCTACGGTAATTTAGTTTGAAACTATGAGTATGAAGAGAAAACATGAAGTCTCGAATTAGAAGTACGAAGGGTTAGGATAAAAAATAATTATGTTTCGATACTTATGCTATTAAAATTTTGACACATAATTTTTATTTACGGTTTTTGATTATTTTTTGTCCTACGTGTTCGCGAAATTAAAAGAGTTAGATACCCCCTGCTTTCTGCAAATTTACAAAATTTTATAATTTTATATATTTTTGGTTGAGTTTTTATGTACCCTTGATTTAAGTTTTTTTTTAAAAAATTTTTTGAAAACCCTTATTATTGGTTTTATATTAATAATCATTTTTATTTTTTCAGAGTTTTTTTTAATGATTTAAAATTAATTTTGTTTAGTTTTCAAGAAGTTCATTATTTAAAAATAAAATTTTTTTTTAGGAATTTTGAATTTTTTTATTGAAATTCAAGCAATGATGATTTCGGATTTTACAACTCTAGAAAACATTTTATAAAAAATTATATTTTAGGTACTATTTAATAGTGCTATTTGTAGGTATGACAAGCATTTTTTTAGTTTTCCTCTTATTTAACGAAACTCAATTTTTAATAGATTATCATATTTATTTGACTTATTTAAGTTGTGTGTTTATACTTGTAGGCTTAAAATATTTTAGAAATAAAACAAATGTAGTTATATTAGTGTCACTTTTACTTTTTTTTTTTTGAGGTTTTTATATTTTCAAATTTGATCTAACAACGTTTTCTAATTTTTTTTTTAAAATTAAGGGTTGGTTAGATTATATAATAGACATCTACTCTCTTATTGAAAATTAAAGCATTATTCTTAAATTAAAATGCTAACATTTTTGTTAGAGTTTGGTTATCGTATTATTTTTGATTTAAAGTGTTTAACGAAAGATTTAAGTTTTTTAAAAACAGGTGTAATAAATAGTCTTTATAAAAAAAAACTTCTAAAGCGAATTAAAATTTGATTTAATAGGACAAACAACTTAAGAAAGTATTTTTTTAAAAAATATATATATACTATCAATCACAAAAGAATTGCTATAAATTACTTTTTTTTCAGTATGTGGACTGGACTATCGGGTGCAGCTCTGGCTACTATGATAAGATTAGAGCTTGCTTATCCCGGAAGTTCTTTTTTCAAAGGTGACTCATTAAGGTACTTACAAGTTATTACAGCTCATGGGTTAATTATGGTTTTTTTTGTAGTTGTTCCAATTTTATTTGGCGGGTTTGCTAATTTTTTAATTCCGTATCATGTCGGTTCAAAAGATGTAGCCTTTCCTAGATTAAATAGTATTGGATTCTGAATTCAGCCTTGTGGTTATTTACTTCTTGCTAAAACAGCCTTTTTAAGGCCTCAATTTTGAAGGTATTATGATAAAGTTTCATTTTATGCGCCAATTTTAGATAAAGCTACTTATAAACGTTTAGAAGATGCTAATGTTGGCGATGGTTTTTTTAAAAAAATCTTAAAAAAATCTTCAAGACAAGAGGGTTCTTATTTTTGATCTCCTAGAAAAAAAATTAATTACGAAAACTACACAGTCTATTCTTTTATACCATTAAGATTTTGTAAATGAACGTCAATAATAGAATTTCCAGAATCTTTTTGGTATGTTGCTAACAAAGTCACAAAAGCAAGAAGGAAAAAAGTTTACTTTACAAAATGCTCTAACCGTACTTTAACGTTGTCTGGCTGAGCTTTTATAACACCGTTTTCCTCCAATACGAAATTTACTGGTGTTGGTAGTCAAGACATAGCTATAGTTTCTGTTATATTTGCCGGTGTCAGTACAACTATTTCGTTCACAAATTTGCTAATTACTAGAAGAACTCTTAGTATGCCTGGTTTAAGGAATAGAAGAATACTTTTACCTTTTATAACGATTGCATTACTGTTAGCTATGAGAATGCTTGCTTTAGTTACACCTGTACTAGCAGCAGCAATGATTATGTTGTTATTAGACCGCCACTGGCAAACAACATTTTTTGAGTTTATTTATGGGGGTGATTCGGTTTTATTTCAACACTTATTTTGATTTTTCGGGCATCCTGAAGTTTATATTTTAATTATACCTTCATTTGGTATCATTAATATGATACTACCCTATTCTAATACTAGGCGTATAGCATCAAAACATCACTTAATTTGGGCTATTTATATGATGGCTTATATGGGATTTTTAGTTTGAGGTCACCACATGTATTTAGTTGGACTAGATCACAGAAGTAGAGCTCTTTACAGTACAATAACAGTTATGATATCATTACCAGCCACAGTTAAAGTGGTTAACTGAACTTTAACGTTATTAAACGGTGCATTAAAATGAGATGTCGCATTATGTTTTGCGTTTGCTTATATTTTACTATTTTTATCAGGTGGTTTGACTGGTATGTGACTTTCGCACGTTGGCTTAAACGTCTCTATGCATGATACCTTTTATGTTATTGCGCATTTTCATTTAATGTTGTCTGGAGCTACTATAACAGCTTGTTTTGCAGGATTTTATTATTATTTTGGATCATTTTTTGGTATAAAATATTCAAGGATATTTGGTTATTTTCATTTAATATATTATTTCGGTGGTCAGTGGATGACTTTTATACCGCTTTTTTGAGTGGGTTATGGTGGAATGCCGAGAAGAATTCACGACTACCCTGCTATTTTTATGGGTTGACAGGGTATGGCTTCAGTTGGTCATTTAACAACAATGATAGGCGTATGTTTTTTTTTTTTAATGCTTTTAGATTCACACTTTGAAAGGAGAGTTGTTATTTACTCGACGCTTGGTATTCCGAGATGACATAAAAGAGTAAATTACTATATGTTTAAAATTAGGTATTTAAGTCTTATAAAAAAACAATTAAACAAACTACCAAATATTAAAATTAGGCTTCTTTTAAGTAACCCTTATTTTAATGAGTACGAAAAGTATGATAATTAGTTTTAATCAATTTTTGTGAATTTTAGGTTGTATAGTAATAATTCTTTACAATGTTATACTTATGCTAATAGTGACGCTAATTATAGCATCTTCAACACTTTTAGAAAGAAAAATCCTAAGCTTATTACAAAGACGTGTCGGACCACAATTTGTAGGATATAAAGGAAGATTACAGTACATTGCAGATGCTCTAAAATTATTCGGTAAGGGCGTTTTAATACCTGATGAGTCAAATAAATTTTGATTTGTTGTAATACCATCATCAGTATTAGCATTGTGTTATTCATTTTTTATAAATTCAGTATGGGGTCCTAGTATCGCCCTCTTTGAAATTGAATATAATCTTATTTATGTATCCTTATTCTCTATTTTATTCGGTTTGTCGGTTATTTTAACAGGTTATTTCAGCAGAAATAAATATGCATTAATGGCGTCTGTTAGAGCCGGTATAGGACTTCTTAATTTAGAATTGTTTTTGGGTTTGTTTATATTAAATGTTTTGTTAATAACAGAATCTTTTTCTTTCTTAAACGCTGTAATTTATCAGGAAGTGTACCCTCTTTTTATTTTATTTTTTGGGTTACTGGGTTTAATCACTATAACTTTTTTATTAGAGGTTAATAGAGCCCCGTTTGATTTATCTGAGGCAGAATCAGAATTAGTAGCAGGTTATACTGTTGAATACGGGGGGTTTTTTTTTGGTTTGTACTATTTAGGTGAATATTTACATTTATTTTTTTTTTCTTCTGTTTTGGTTATACTTCTTTTTGGTGGTTGAGAAATACCAAATTATTTTGCTGTATTATTAGTTTTCATTTACGATCACAACGAGCTTTTAACTATGAACCCTGAGTATTATTATAAATTGGTAATATGTTACCTTTACACATTAATTTAAAATAAAAGAATTTTTATTAAACTTACCAAATTTTTTTAGTTCAGTTGAATTGTTTTTTTTAGAAACAACTATTGTTTACTTTTTAATAAATTATTTTAATGTAGTTATACTGTTTTATAGTTTACTTTATTTTTTTTCAGTTATATTATTATTGGTATTATATTTATTTTTTTTACAGGTTGATTTATTTGCATTATTTTTGCTTATGTCAGAGTTAATTATATTTTTTGTTAGTTTGTTATTAGTTTTTAATTTAAGTAGTCAGGGCGAAAAAATAGTTAAAAAAGATGATAGAATTTCTCTTATTGGTTTTTTTGTTTTGTTTGTAGTCATCAGCAGTTCCTATAATTATGCTAACGAGTGTGAATTTTACCTTCCTTACCTGTTTTTAGACTTTCAAATTTGAGACAATTATTATGAAGCATTACAAAATACCGCAAATAATGATTTGTTTTCAGTTTTTTTTGTTTTGTATTATAACTACAGCCCATTTTTAGTTTCTATTGGTTATATTTTATTCATTGGTAGTTTAGTTTGTGTAAATCTGAATAAAATTTTTTTGAAAATGAATACAAAAAATTACGCCAATATTTTTGACGCTCACGAGTTTTTAAGTACTGTAACAGATGCTATCTTTTTAAGAAAACAAAATCTTAATGATCAGACTACACATGAAACTAGCACAAAGGAATTTAAAAAGAAATAATTTTCATATATGATAAAAAAAAAAACTAAATTTACACCTGCTGACAAATGCGGTGTACTAAAAGTACGAGTTTTTCATTTATACAAGGGATTTACTGGTAAAACAGGCTTTACAGGGGATTTTTTTAAAAGTTCTGTTCGTGTAATAAAGCCTGAGAGTTTTGTCAAAAAAAAAGCAAAAATACACGGTGTTATAATAAGGACAGTTAAAGAAATTTATCGCAATGACGGTACAACTGTAAACTTCAATCTTAACGCTGGTGTACTTTTAAAAAAAAGAATGACACCTAAAGGCACCGAAATTAACGGCCCTGTAACAAAAAAATTAAAAAAAAAAAAATTTATGAATTCTTTTGCTGGTCTCTTATAATTCTTGTCGTCTAATGGTTAGGACAACGGGTTTTCACCCCGTTAATCTGGGTTCAAGTCCCAGCAAGAATAATTTTTTGTAGATTATGTTTTCAAAATTATTTAATTATTGACATAATACTACAGATAACCCTAGTACAATAATAAAAATCAATCTTTGGTTTTTTACTAATTTACGTGCAATCAAATTTAAATTTTCTCGTATACTTTTTTTTTTTGTATCGACACAAAACAATATAAAAAAAAAAATTATCAAAGTAAATTTTAAAGATTGAACCTTTGAGGATTATTTTTTTAACAATTTAAAGTACTCCTTTTGAGTTTTAATAATACTAATGCTTTAATGTTGTAGATTTGTTTATACAACCAATTCAATACGTTCCTTTTTAGTAGTAATAATACATAAATATTAAATTATCACTAAAGTAGTATCCGGTTATTTGGTCTCCGCACTATTTGAACTTAATTATTTTCTGATTTTTTGAGCATTCGTTATAAGTCTAATTCTATATTATTTTACAAAATATCTAAATATGCAGACATTAATAAAAAACTTTAGTGTTTTATCAGCTCTAAAGATTATTTTATTTTTTACCTGTCTAGTCTCGTTTACTATTTATTTATACATTTTTTGGGTTTATATAAATACTGTTAGTTTAAAAACCTTATCCATTGTTAATTTTAGTGTAAAACAATACTTAGATGATTTGTTTAAAAACACAACTTACTCATTGTATATAAGTGCAAATTTTAGCTTAAATTTAGTTGGTTTTATTTTTACATTAATAGCTTATGTTGTCGGTTTTATTTCATTTGCTGCGTTGGACACAAGACTGTATGGCAAAAACTCCAGATTTATTTTTATTTGTTATTTTTTGTTAATGGCTACTATTCTTTTTTTTTCTTGTAATAACATTATAGTTCTTTTTTTAGCATATGAATTATTACTTATTCCATCATTTTTTTTTGTTTATTACATAGCGACCAGTAAAAGAGCAGCACAGGCTGCTATTTATTTCCTAATCTGAACGCAAATTGGTTCGTTTTTAGTTTTACTGGCTATATTTTACGTCGTTACTACAGCTGGTGTCTCTGATTTTAGTTCTCTTAAGGAGTTTAAATTTACAAAAATAGAGTTGATTAGTTTGTATTGATTGCTGTTTTTAGGTTTTGGTATAAAAGTACCTATCTGACCTGCTCACTACTGAATCACAAAAACACACGTTGAAGCGCCAGCTGGATTTTCTATGTTTTTAAGTGGATTTTTAGTAAAAACAGCTATTTTTGGTTTTTATAAAATCACAAATTGCTTAGGATTAGAATTACAAAATACAATTGCACTAATAATTTGTTATATAGGGGTTTTAGATGCATCGCTAAAAATGTGATCACAGACTGATTTAAAAAAATTAGTTGCTTACAGCACAATACAGGAAATGAATATTATTTACATAGCTTTTTGCTGGGGAGACTCATCAATTGTGTTTGGTGGTTTTTTATTTTGCATTACGCACGCCTTACTCTCACCGCTCTTTTTTTACCTTGTTGACTGCGTTCAAAGGCGATACAATAGCAGATCAATTTTAGAAATTTATGGGTTGTTACAATCAACACCTAACCTTGGCGTTTCTATTGTTATATCTTTAATTTTGTATTCTGGTTTACCAGGAACTTTAAAGTTTGTTAGTGAATTTACTATTTTTATAGGCCTGTTAGAAACAGCTCCAGTGTCAATTGTAATTTTGTTATACTTAACCAATGTTGTAGGATTATTGGGTGTATTTAAAGGTTGGTTTAATATTGTTTTTGGTTTAAACGTCAAAGATCAAAGTAAAATACCAGCAGACTTGAATATTAAGGAGTTTCTGATTATATATATTACAATATTACTACTGATTTTATTTAATTTATGTGTTAATATTTATATTTAGGGTATGTTAACTATTAAAAAACTGATTTACAATAAATTAATAAATTAATTTTTGATGATATTAAAATAGACCCTGCTGTTTAAATTAATAGAGTTGATTTATGGTGTTTATAACATTTTGTTCAATTTTGCGCACACCCTGTAAAACAGCGAAACACAAAATTAAAAATAGTCGGATTTTTTTGTTCAATTTTGCGCACACCCTGTAAAACAGCGAAACACAAAATTAAAAATAGTCGGAT